>Ga0268264_10000031_pt1:170000-409525 | contig 409525 bp, 381 predicted proteins | sample KBSSwiS32_FD_190357 | JGI IMG/M metagenome (GOLD analysis project Ga0268264, IMG submission 190357) | Switchgrass rhizosphere microbial communities from Kellogg Biological Station, Michigan, USA - KBS Switchgrass S3-2 (SPAdes) (version 2) | ecosystem: Host-associated > Plants >...
CGACTGTCTCAACCGTGGACTCGGCGAAATTGCACTACGAGTAAAGATGCTCGTTACGCGCGGCAGGACGGAAAGACCCCGGGACCTTTACTATAGCTTGATATTGGTGTTTTGTTCGAATTGTGTAGGATAGGTGGGAGACTGTGAAGCGGGCACGCCAGTGTCTGTGGAGTCAACGTTGAAATACCACTCTGTTCGAATGAGATGTCTAACCTCGGTCCGTAATCCGGATCAGGGACAGTGTCAGGTGGGTAGTTTGACTGGGGCGGTCGCCTCCTAAAATGTAACGGAGGCGCCCAAAGGTTCCCTCAGCCTGGTTGGCAATCAGGTGTTGAGTGCAAGTGCACAAGGGAGCTTGACTGTGAGACTGACAGGTCGAGCAGGAGCGAAAGCTGGGACTAGTGATCCGGCACTGGCTTGTGGAAGCGGTGTCGCTCAACGGATAAAAGGTACCCCGGGGATAACAGGCTGATCTTCCCCAAGAGTCCATATCGACGGGATGGTTTGGCACCTCGATGTCGGCTCGTCGCATCCTGGGGCTGGAGTAGGTCCCAAGGGTTGGGCTGTTCGCCCATTAAAGCGGCACGCGAGCTGGGTTTAGAACGTCGTGAGACAGTTCGGTCCCTATCCGCCGCGCGCGCAGGAGTCTTGAGAAAGGCTGTCCCTAGTACGAGAGGACCGGGACGGACGAACCTCTGGTGTGTCAGTTGTCCTACCAAGGGCACTGCTGATTAGCTACGTTCGGAAGGGATAACCGCTGAAAGCATCTAAGCGGGAAGCTCGTTTCAAGATGAGGACTCCCATCCTTAATGGAGTAAGGCCCCCGGCTAGACCACCGGGTTGATAGGCTGGAAGTGGAAGTGCAGTAATGCATGGAGCTGACCGGTACTAATAGGCCGAGGACTTGCCACAACACACACTTTCGTCGGCTTCGTGCCGACAAGCGTTCGCGTCCACTGTGCGGTTCCCGAGGTACGGTTCCCGTCTGTTCATTCAGGCGTGTGGGACCGACATCTCCATAGAGTTTCGGCGACCATAGCGAGAGGGAAACGCCCGGTCCCATCCCGAACCCGGAAGCTAAGCCTCTCAGCGCCGATGGTACTGCGCGGGCCACCGCGTGGGAGAGTAGGACGTCGCCGGACATACTTTCGACCAGGGTCGTTCGGCTAAGCCGAACGACCCTGGTTGTTTATGTGCACATTCTCGTGAATGTGCCTCTGCAAATGAAGCGGGATGAATTACATGGCGGACTATTCGGCCCGAGGCGGCCGCTCCGATCAACGATCCACGGCAGGCTCGGGTGGAACTCGTCGTTCCAGCTCCAGCAGCAGCAATCGGTCCGGATCAACCGGTTCAGCTCGTTCTGGACGCTCAACCGACTCGCCCCGTGGCGGCACGGGGGCTAGCGCGGGCCAACGTCGATCAGGTAGCAGCTCTCGTGCCGAATTCGGCGCCGGTCGCTCCGGAGCCTCGCGGTCCGCTGGTGCAAGTCGAGCGGCGACATCTGGAGGTTCAGCGGGGGGCTCGCGGTCGTCTCGAAGCGCCGAACCGCGACGTTCCGCACCGCGCCCCTCGACGAGCGGAAGCTGGTGGGAGCCGGGAGGATCGACACCTTCCTCTCGAGACAAGAGTGCAGCTCGGCGTCCGGACCGCGGTTCCTCGCGCCCTACCAGCGAAGAACGCCCCAACCGGTCTGCCCGGCCGACGCGCGATGGCCAGACTAGCCAAGACAATCGGCCCGCCCGCGGGAATCGTCCCGTCCGCGACAACCGGCCAGACCGGAGTGACCGCGCGAACCGTGATGATCGGCCGGCGCGTGATGGTGGAAGCAGGCGTGATGATCGGTCCGCGCGTGATGGTGGAATCAGGCGTGATGATCGGCCCCGCCCCGCACGACACAATCCTGATGAGCGCCCGTCGTTCGGTGGTCGCAGCCAGCGCAGCGGCGCCGGTGCCCAACCCGGCCGGCGCCCGTCGAGCGGTTCCCCTCGTCAGCCCGATCGCTCCTCGCGTCGCGACGAGCGCCCGTCTGATCGTTACTCCGAGCGTCCGTCCTACCGTCGGCGCGAACCTGAAGAGGATTACGAAGCCACCCGCGGCTCTCGACCCACTCGGGGCACCGAAATCCCCATCCCCAGCGACGCGGATCCGAGGACACTCGATCCGTCGGTACGTTCGGAACTTCGTTCACTGAGCAAGCTCGCCGCCGAATTCGTTGGCGGTCACCTCGTGGCCGCTGGTCGCGTTATAGAGGACAACCCGATTCTGGCTCTCGAACACGCCCGCGCGGCGCGAGGTCGGGGAGCTCGAGTGGCCGCGGTACGCGAGGCCTGTGGGCTGGCCGCGTATCAAGCCGGCGAATGGGCGGAGGCCCTCTCCGAACTACGAGCGGCCCGTCGAATTTCAGGCGATCCCAGTGCGATCGCGGTGATGGCCGACTGTGAGCGTGCGCTCGGGCGGCCGCAGCGCGCACTGAAAGCCCTAGAGGATCCGGCAGTCGGAAAGCTTGATCCGGCCACCCGGCTCGAACTACTCATCGTGGTCGCCGGTGCCCGCCGGGACCTCGGTCAGCTCGACGCCGCGCTCAGTGTGCTCGAAAGGGGAGGCCTCGACATCCACAATCCACGTCCGGGTAGCGCTCGCCTGTGGTACGCCTATGCCGACGCGCTGCAGGCGGCCGGACGAACCGCGGATGCCATCCAATGGTTCGGTGCTGCGGCGACGGTCGATCACGATGATGAGACCGATGCCGCCGATCGGGCCGCCGGCCTGCTCTGAGGACGACCGAGCGTCTACTCGTTGTCGAGGAAGCGGCGGATGACCAGGCCCGAGGCGGGCTTCGGCGTGAAGAGCGTTGACTTGCGGGGCATCCGCAGGCCGGCCGCGGCGACCTCGGCCACCGCTTGAACCGGGGTGGCCCGTAGGAGAACCGCGGTTCCCTTCGATGCCGCCGCATCGCTCAATGCGTCGGTTACATCGTGGGCGTAACCCACTGTGGCTACGTCGTCGGCCAGCTGCCACACCTTCTCCACCAGCACCCGGTGCAAGATCGTGACGTCCAATTCGCCTAACGGAGTACCGGCATCGGAGCCCAGCCCATCCATGATGATCCGCGGATTCAGATCGCTGACCAGGACCGCTGAATTGCCTTCAACGGGATCCTGTTTCACCAAGGCGACAGCGAAACCGTCGACATCAGCCAAGGCTTGCTCGACCGCATCTATCGGGATCGGTTCACTAATCGTGGCTACGGCGCCGGTGAGCCGGATAATCTCGGTCCACGGCAACGCGACCACGCGATGGATCGGATGAACCTGCGGACCGTAGGAGGAAGTGTCCACCAACAGCGTCAAGCCTCGGTCCCACGGCCCGGATTCAGCATCGTGGTTGGCCTGTAGCTGACGGTAGGTCGCGTAGCGGTGATGTCCGTCAGCGATCAGTGCCCGCCGCTCGGCCAAGTCCTTGTCGACGGACTCATGCTCCGCGGGGTCGGTGATCGCCCACAACCGATGGCGGGTGCCGTCGGGAGTCGTAGTGTCCACGGTCGGTTCGATGTCCGAAACGGAGGCGACGAGAGCGGAGGCGGCACCGCCTCCGTCATACACCAGATAGATCGGCTCCAGATTCGCCTCGGTGGCTGTCATGAGCGCCAGCCGATCCGAGACCGGGCCGGCCATCGTGTTCTCGTGCGGCAGGATTACCCGATCCTCGGGATCACGCAGTTCGACGGCTCCCAACAGGCCCCGCGTCCTCGAGCCTGATTCGTCCTGCATCTCATACACGAACAGGGCCGGGTCGCCGTCGACCGCGAGCCGCCCGTCTTCGAGCCATAGATCCAACAGGACACGGGCGCCGGCGTACGGGTCCCCACCGGCCAGGGCCGCCTCGGCTTGTTCTGGAAGGATCAGACGCACCACGTTGCTGTCGCTGCCCGCAATGAGCGCAGCCCGATCCGAGGCGGAGATGACGTCATATGGCGGCGACAGCTTCAATCCCAGTGCCGTGGACGGTCCGGTGAATCGAGCAGCGCGAAACGGTGCGAGCGAAAGTCCAGGCGAGATGGTCACGGTGCCCGATGCTACCCAGACCCGGGAACTGTCGCGGTGATCGGATCAACGACGGCCCTTACGGGTCTTTATGACGTGGCGCTGCTCGACCTGGACGGCGTCATCTACATCGGCGAGCAGCCCGTCGCGCAAGCACCCGCTGCTTTGGCCGCGGCCCGTCGCGATGGCATGCGGCTCGCGTTCGTCACCAACAATGCATCACGAACCCCCGATCAGGTGGCCCGCCTGCTCAGCCGAATGGGCGTTGCCGCCGCGCCGGAGGAGGTCGTCACCTCCTCGCACGCGGCCGCTCACTATCTGGCCGATCGGTTGCCCGCGGGCGGCGCCGTGCTCGTGCTCGGAACCGACGGCTTGGTGCAGGCTCTGAAAGAGCGCGGCCTCACTCCGGTGTTCTCCGCCGATGACGAACCGCTGGCCGTAGCCCAGGGGTATTCACCCGAGCTAAATTGGCATGCCCTCGCTGAAGGGGCGGTGGCAATTCGACGCGGTGCCATGTACGTCGCCACGAACCTCGATTCCACAGTGCCCTCAGCGCGCGGTCCACTGCCCGGTAACGGAGCGCTCGTGGCGGCACTGGTGCATGCCACCGGGGTGCGACCGACCGCTACCGGTAAACCCGACCCGACCATGCACGCCGAAAGCGTCCAACGCTCCAAGGCTCAACGGCCACTGGTGGTCGGTGATCGTCTGGACACCGACATCGAGGGTGCCCGCCGCGTCGGGTGTCCATCGCTGCTGGTCCTTACCGGAGTGACTGATGCACGGCAAGTGCTGGCGGCCGGCGAGTTGCACCGACCCGACTACCTTGGTCACGATCTGTCGGCTTTGCTCACCTCGCACCCGGATGTCTCCGTTGATGCGGGCGTTGTCCGCTGTGGCAGGGCCAGGGTTGAATACGACGCGGACGGCTTGAGCCTTCGTCTGCGCGACACCGGCGATGGCGGGACCGCGGACCACGCGGACGGCGATGGCCTTGACCCGTTACGTGCGTTGGCCGTTGCCGCCTGGCGGCGGGCCGATGAAAAGTCGGGAACCGCCGGCTCGATCGCTGGAGAGGAGACCGCGGAGGTCACTATTTCCGCGGGCGACGACGCGGCCAAGACCTTTCTGAGCGAACACGCCCTGATGCCGATCCGGTGAAGGGCCGAGGTTGACCGGTACCGTGAGGGAGTGACCGAACCCAGCCCGGAACTCGCGGTGACCCCGGCTTCGCTATCGGCCGACTCGGCCGACTCGGCCGTCGAGCCGACCCAAGCGGTGGACGAGCAAAGCGTGGGTGGGCCCTTCGACGAGACACTGGCGCAATTGAGCGACATCCACGCGATCGGGTTGAGTGAAGCAGCAAGCCGGTTCGAAGAGGTGCACGGCGTGCTGCAGTCAGCATTGGCCGACCTCGACCGAAAGTGATCCAGTGGTCCGCCGCCTACGGCTCGACGCTGAGTTGGTGCGTCGACACTTGGCCCGATCGCGCGAACACGCGGTGTCGCTGATCGCGGCGGGCCGGGTCGAGGTTCGAGGAAGCTCCGCCAGCAAGTCCGCGACCGCGGTGGACGCCGATACTCCGATCAGAGTCCTCGGCAACGAAACCGATCCCGGATTCGCCTCCCGAGGCGCTCACAAGCTGCTCGGGGCGTTGTCAGCCTTTGCACCGGACGGCCTCGAGGTTGCTGGACGACGCTGCCTTGATGCCGGGGCGTCCACCGGCGGCTTCACCGACGTACTGCTGCGTCAAGGCGCTCGCCAGGTCGTGGCCGTCGATGTCGGCTACGGGCAGCTCGTCTGGCCGTTACAGACCGATGAGCGGGTGATCATCCATGACCGGACCAACGTGCGAAACCTGACGCCTGAGGCGATCGGAGGCCCGGCGGATCTCACGGTGGCCGATCTGTCGTTTATTCCCCTGGCATTGGTCTTGCCGGCCTTGACCCAATGCACGGTCGCCGATCTGCTGCCGATGGTCAAACCTCAGTTCGAAGTGGGCCGGGAGCGTCTGGGCAGCGGCGGCGTCGTACGCGATCCCGGCCTGCGCGGCGATGCCGTGTACGAGGTCGCCCTGGCCGCGCAGGCCCTGGGCTGGGGCACAGCTGGTGTGGTTCGTAGTCCGCTGCCGGGCCCGAGCGGCAACGTGGAATTCTTTCTGTGGCTGCGCACCGATGCCCCAGCCCCGCAGCGCGCAGTCATCGATGCAGTAGTCCGGGAGGACACGTGAGCGACCGATCCAGGGCGATCCTGCTGGTTCTGCATCCCGCCCGCGACGACATTCTCGGGTTGGCCCGCAAGGTGGTGACCAGGCTCAACGAAGCCGGCTTTGAAGTACGGATCAATGCCAAACAGGCCGCCCAGCTGGCCACAGTCGGACTGGCCGACCCGGAGGATCTGGGCGATGTGGCAATCATCGATGGCCCCGACGGCGTGGTGGGAACCGAGGTCGCCCTCGTCCTGGGTGGTGACGGCACCTTCCTGCGGGCCGCCGAGGACGCTCGGGCCGCAGGTGTTCCACTGCTGGGAGTCAACCTCGGACACGTCGGCTTCCTGGCGGAAACGGAGGTCGATGCGCTGGAAGCAACCGTGGCCGCGATCGTCGAATGTCGCTACGAGGTCGAGCAACGGCTCACGCTCGGGATTACCGTCACGCTGGATAACGAGGTAATCGCTGAGGATTGGGCTTTGAACGAGGCTGCGGTCGAGAAGAGCAGCCGCGAAAAGATGCTTGAAGTGTCAGTGTCGGTGGATGACCGACCACTGCTGAGGTTCGGCTGCGACGGCGTCATCTGTGCGACACCGACCGGATCCACCGCCTACGCGTTCTCGGTCGGCGGCCCCATCGTGTGGCCGAACGTCGAGGCGATGCTTGTGGTCCCGAACGCGGCACACGCGCTGTTCCAACGCCCGCTGGTCGTTGCCCCGACCTCGCATATCGACATCGATCTGCTGGCCGGGCATCACGGGGTGCTGAGTTGCGACGGGCGGCGTTCGCATCGGCTTCCGCCCGGATGCCAGATTCGGATCGAACGCTCTCCTCGTGCGATCACTATTGCCCGACCGCACCCGACGCCGTTCGGCGAGCGGCTGGTAGCCAAGTTCCAGCTGCCGGTTCGCAGTTTCCGTGACGGCGCCCCGACTACGCTCTAGCCCGTGCTCGAGGAAATCCGAATCCGTGGCCTGGGCGTCATCTCTGATGCCGCACTCGAGTTCGGAGCTGGATTGACGGTCGTCACCGGAGAGACCGGCGCCGGCAAAACGATGGTGATCAATGGTCTCGCGCTGCTGTTCGGTGGCCGAGCCGACTACTCACGACTGAGAGCGGGCTTGGATTCGGCCAGTGTCGAAGGCCGCCTTCTGGTGGCCCCAACCAACCCGGCCGCTGATGTAGTCACTCATGCCGGTGGGGACCTGGAAGCCGACGGAACGCTCATACTGCGTCGCGTGATCAGTGCCGGGGGTCGATCACGGGCGGCCGCCGGAGGCGCGTCGGTCCCGGCGGGAGTGCTTACCAAGCTGGGGGAATCACTGCTCGTCGTCCACGGCCAGAGTGATCAGCAACGCCTGACCAGACCCGGCGAGCAAAGACTCACCCTGGACCGCTACGCCGGGCTCGATCTGATCGAATGCCGAAACGCGTTTCACCGTTGGCGCGCCGCCACCTCCGAACTCGACCGGCGGCTCTCCTCGGCACGCGAACTGGCTCGTGAGGCTGAATTGCTGCGCTATGGCATCGAGGAGATCTCCGCGGTCGCCCCCCAAATCGGCGAGGACATCGAATTAGCGGCGCAGTCCAGTCGACTCGAACACGTCGACTCACTGCGCGTGGCGGCTCGCGCGGTGCACGATGCCCTGCTCGGTGATCGGGAGAACCCGACCGGGGAGGTCGCCGACGTCCAAAGCCTGTTAGGCGGCGCCCGCCAGGCCCTGCAGCACGTGCAGGGCACTGACCCGGAACTGGATCGACTCGCTTCGCGGTTGCTGGACCTGATCGCCGAAGCCTCTGACCTCGGTGCGGACATCGCGATGTACGAAGGCCAGTTGGACTTCGACCCGTCGCGGCTGGCGGCGGTCCACGAGCGTCGGTCGGCCTTGTCCTCGTTGTATCGCAAGTACGGCCCGGACGTTGCCTCGGTATTGAAGTGGGCCGCGGATGCGGTCGCCCGGCTGGAGGAATCCGATACGTCCGAGGACGCTCTCGCCGCGCTGCGGCACGAACGCGATCAGGCCGAGGCCAGTTTCATCATCGTTGCGAACAAGGTCTCGGCCCGACGGGCGGAAGCAGCTGCTCGGCTGTCGAAGGCGATCTCGGCCGAACTGGCCGGTCTGGCGATGGGTGCAGCTCGGGTTGCGGTGAACGTTCATCCTCGACCGGCGGTGGAGTCATCGCCCACCGTGACCGTGTCCGGACGGCTGGTCGGCGCCGGGCCGGATGGGCTGGACGATGTCGAGATCACGCTGCAACCGCACCCCGACGCCCCGGCCCTGCCCGTCCAACGGGGTGCTTCCGGCGGGGAGCTGTCGCGCGTGATGCTGGCGATCGAAGTCGTGCTGGCCGGTACCGATCCAGTTCCGACCATGGTGTTCGACGAGGTGGATGCCGGTGTCGGCGGTCGATCCGCGGTCGAGGTCGGGCGCCGTTTGAGTCGGTTGGCCGACAAGCATCAGGTGATCGTCGTAACCCACCTGGCGCAGGTCGCCGCATTCGCCGGTACCCATCTCGTGGTCGACAAGCTCATCGCCGACCAAGCGGGCACCTGCGAAGCGAGTACCGGCGAAGGAGTTACCCGCAGTGACATTCGTCGCGTCCAAGGTGCCGACCGGTTAGCCGAGCTGGCCCGGATGCTTGGCGGCGACACAACCGAAGTCGCGCTGGAGCACGCCGCCCAGTTGCTGGAAACAGCAGGACAGGAGCAGGCTGGCACTACTGGCAACGGGCGCACTCAGCTTCGATCTCCGGCGCAGGTGAAGCGTGCACGATCAAGTCACACTCGATCCAAGCGGTAACTCCGCGTGGCGAAGCCCGGCAAACGGGCGCTTCGATGGCAGCATCGGACGGCATGAAGATGGCCAGCGTGCGCCGTAACGCAGAGCGCAATAGTGCTGCGTTGCCTGGCATCACCGGCGTCGCACGACTTGATCGCCGACCGGATCGACTGTTGCGACGGGTTCATCCGGGCGATGTCGTGATCGTCGATATTCACGATTTGGACCGGTCGACCGCCGACGCCTTCGTCCACGCCAAGGTCGCCGCGGTGATCAACGCGCGGCCCAGCATCTCGGGCCGGTACCCCACCTTGGGATCACAGGTTCTCATTACGCACGGAATCGCGCTGCTCGACAATGTCGGAGCGGAAGTATTCACGGCGCTGAAGGAAGGCACGCGCGTCCGCCTCGACGGCGACACCCTCTATGCCGGCGATCAGCCTGCGGCCGAAGGGGTTCGGCAAAATGCGGAGACCGTGGCCGAGTCCATGGCGCGCGCCAAGGAGGGCCTCTCCGCACAACTGGAATCCTTTGCGGCCAGCACGCAGCAATACATGCTGGCCGAACGCGAGCTCTTGCTAGACGGCGTCGGATTGCCTGTGCTGCGCACCGACTTTGCTGGCCGGCACGTGCTGATGGTGGCCAAAGACTACGACTTCAAGACCGACCTCAAGTCGCTGAAGCACTACATTCACGAATTCCGTCCAGTCCTGGTTGGGATCGATGGTGGCGCCGATGTGCTGCGCGATGCCGGTTACCGTCCGGATCTAGTCGTCGGTGATCTGTCCGCGATGTCGGACGCGGCGCTGAAAGAGGCCAGCGAGGTTGTCGCCCACGCCGACATGCACGGACGGGTCGACGGGATTGCGCGGGTTCAGGACTTACGGATCGAACCGATCATATTTGCCACCGCCGGAACCGGCGAGGACGCGGCGATCCTCTTGGCCGACGGGGGCCAGGCCAAGCTGATCGTCACGGTCGGCATGCGGGCCACTCTCGAGGAATTTCTCGATGCCGGACAAGGCGGCAGCATCGCTTCCACCGTGCTGGCGCGGCTCAAAGTCGGTGGTCGGCTGGTCGACGCCAAAGCGGCGTCTCAGCTCTATCAAACCCGGATTTCAGGCACCACGGTCTTGTTGCTCGCGTTGGCGGCCATGTTGGCGATCCTGGTCGTGCTGCAGTCGAGCAGTTCCGGCGAAAGCTATCTGCACATCGCGTCCGACGGCTGGGACTCAGCCGTCGCCTGGCTGAGGGACCTTCTGTCGTGATCTCCTACCGTTATCACCTGATCTCGATCATCGGGATCTTCCTGGCCCTCGCTCTAGGTGTCGTCGTCGGAACCACTGCCGTGAACGGTGCCGTGGTGGGCGACCTTCGCCGGCAGGTGAAGGATCTGAAGGCAGCCAATGCCGATGCCGCAGCCCGGGCCAGCAGCTTGAGCAAGGATGCCGGAAACGCCGACACTCTCGCGCAAGCCTTCGGGGCCTCGATCGTGTCGGGCAAGCTGAGCAACGTCGGAGTGGTCGTGGTGTCGTTGCCCGGCACCACGGCGAACCTCACCAACGCGGTGGCGACCGAGATTGCGGCTGCCGGCGGGAAGGTCACCGGCAAGCTTCAGATCACCAAGGACTTCATCGATCCCGGTCGGGTAGCCGATATTCGGTCACTCGCGACGTCCGGTGCGCACCCGGTCGGTCTGCAGCTTCCCGAGACAGACGACGCCGGACGTTTAGCCGGCTCGCTGCTCGGGTTCGTGCTGCTTGGCAAAGGGGCTCCGACCGACCTGACTCAGGTGATCGCGGGGTTTACGGGCCTGAAGATGATTAAGGCCGATGGGGGTCTCTCGGCCGGCCGGGCGGTAGTACTGCTCTCACCGGGCGCGTTGGCCAAAACCGACGGATCGGCCGCGATGCTCACCGGCTTTTCGACCGAGCTTGGAGCAAAGGGCCCGGCGTTGGTGGTGGGGGATTCGACGTCGGCCGCGGGCGGTTTGATCAACGCTGTCCGAGCCAACGCCGATGCCAAGGACAACGTCTCCACGGTCGATGACGGCGCCACACCGCTAGGCCAGGTGACGATGGCCCTGAGCCTGGCCGAAGTGGTAGCGGGACGTAAGGGTAACTACGGAACCGCAGCGAACGCCGACGCCTTGCTGCCGACCGCGAACTAACAACCCGTCGTATCGAGCCAGCGCATGTCCGGCAGGAAGTGCGCGCCGATCCGTGTTACCGTGAACTCCCGTGGATCGTAGGGCGTTTCGGGGCTCATTCGAGAGCCGATGTCTTGCCTCCTCAGCACGTATTCGTTGCGACCACGGGAGTCTCGTTGGCCCACAATGCCCGGACCACAAAGCACCTCTTCGTCACCGGAGGCGTGGCGTCCTCGCTCGGTAAGGGGCTCACCGCTTCCTCGCTTGGCAGCTTGCTCAAGGCTCGCGGTCTGCGGGTCACAATGCAGAAGCTGGACCCCTACCTGAACGTCGACCCAGGCACGATGAACCCCTTTCAGCACGGGGAAGTCTTCGTCACCGAGGACGGCGCCGAGACTGACCTCGACATCGGGCACTACGAGCGATTCCTCGACACAGACCTGGTCGGCTCGGCCAATGTGACCACCGGTCAGATCTATTCGACGGTGATCGCCAAGGAGCGCCGCGGTGAGTACCTGGGCGATACCGTGCAGGTCATCCCGCATATCACCAATGAGATCAAGGAGCGGATCCGTGCGATGGCCGCCACCGGCCCGGACGGTGCCGTCCCAGATGTGGTGATCACCGAAATCGGCGGCACGGTCGGTGATATCGAGTCACTGCCTTTCCTGGAGGCAGCTCGACAGGTGCGCCACGACGTGGGCCGGGAGAACTGTTTCTTCTTGCACGTCTCGCTAATTCCCTACCTCGCTCCATCCGGTGAGTTGAAGACCAAGCCGACCCAGCACTCTGTCGCCGCACTGCGCAGCATCGGCATCACTCCCGATGCCGTGGTGTGTCGTAGTGACCGTGAGATCCCGGACAACGTGAAACGGAAGATCTCTCTGATGTGCGACGTGGACACCGAGGCGGTGGTCGCTGCTTCGGATGCCCCGAGTATCTACGAGATCCCGAAGGTGCTTCATTCCGAAGGGCTCGACGCCTACGTGGTGCGCCGGCTCGGTTTGCCCTTTCGCGACGTGGATTGGACGCTGTGGGGCGATCTACTGGACCGGGTGCACCATCCCAAGCGGGAGATCACCGTCGCCCTGGTCGGTAAGTACATAGATCTCCCGGACGCCTACCTTTCGGTGACGGAAGCCCTGCGCGCCGGTGGTTTTGCCCATCGGGCCAAGGTAAATGTGCGTTGGGTGGCCTCAGACCTGTGCGAGACACCGGCCGGTGCGGCGAGCCAGCTCAACGGTGCCGATGGCGTGGTCATTCCGGGTGGCTTCGGGATTCGCGGAATCGAAGGCAAACTGGGGGCGATCCGATTCGCACGGGAGCGAAGCGTGCCGACCCTCGGGCTGTGTCTCGGACTGCAGTGCATGACGATCGAGACTGCGCGCAATCTGGCGGGCATCTCCGATGCCAATTCGGCCGAATTCGATCCGGCAACCACCAATCCAGTGATCGCCACGATGGCCGATCAGGTGGAGGCGGTGGCCGGCAACGCGGATCTGGGCGGAACGATGCGCCTGGGTGCGTATCCGGCGAAGCTGGTCGCCGGTTCGGTGGCGGCTCAGGCCTATGGCACGACGGAGGTGTCCGAACGTCATCGCCATCGGTATGAGGTCAACAACTCCTATCGGGACGCGTTGACAGCGGCCGGACTGATTATCTCCGGTACCTCCCCGGACGGCAGTCTGGTGGAATTCGTCGAACTTCCTCGTGAGGTGCACCCGTTCTTCGTGGCGACCCAAGCGCATCCGGAGCTGAAGTCGCGACCGACGCGACCCCATCCGCTCTTCGCGGCCTTCGTGTCGGCGGCCGTCGACTACTCCGAAGCGGAACGGTTGCCGGTGGAGATTCCGGACGATATGCCGATTGCGGTCTCGACGCCCGCATGAGTGATCCCGCCTTCCAGACCCTCAGTTCGATCGAACGCTACCGAGGGTGGGTGATCGACGTTCACACCGACGAGGTGCGGATGCCTGACGGATCGATCGCGCGGCGCGACGTGATCGATCATCCCGGTGCGGTCGGCGTGGTCGCGCTGGACGAACAGGACCAGGTAGTCCTGGTGCGCCAGTACCGCCAGCCGCTGCGGCGTCATTTGTGGGAACTGCCGGCCGGCTTGCTTGATGTCGACGGCGAGCAGCCCTGGGCAGCGGCAAAGCGGGAGCTGCACGAAGAAGCAGCCCTCACCGCGACGACTTGGCATGTCCTCCTCGACCTGCACACCTCGCCCGGCATGACGAACGAGGCGATTCGGATCTACCTGGCCCGCGGGTTGAATGCCGTGCCTTCGGCGCAGCGGTTCCAGGCCGAGCATGAGGAAGTCACGATGACGGTGCAACGGATTGCCCTGGCTGAAGCTCTCGTCATGATCCAACGGGGGAGTCTTACCAACGGTCCAGCGGTGGCCGGTGTGCTCGCGGCTCGACTGGCTCAACTCGCGAATTTCCTAGAGCTGCGTCCGGCTGACTCGCCGTGGACATCTCGGGCGGCGGGGTTGGCAACGGAAGGCGCTGTGGGCGCTGAACCGCCGGCATAACGCGCTAGGTTGTCGAACGTGACAGCGGTGAAGGCGAGTCGGGTGGCTCGTAGTGTGTCGAGCTACCTCGACCACCTGGCGGTGGAACGAGGCTCCTCGGCAAACACCTTGGCCTCTTACCGGCGTGATCTGCGGCGCTACGTCGACTTCCTTGCCCACCGTGGTCACAGTTCATTGGATGCAGTCGACTCCACTACCGTGTCGGATTTCTTGGCGGCCCTGCGCGAGGGCAACCCCCAACATCCGCCACTGTCGGCCTCATCGGCGGCTAGGGCTGTCGTGGCCGTCCGCGGGCTGCACAAGTTCGCGTATGCCGATGGGCAGGTGGCCAGCGACGTCGCTCGCGAGGTGAAGCCCCCGGCACCGCCGCGCCGACTGCCCAAGGCGATCTCGATTGACGACGTCGAACGCTTGCTGGACGCGGCTGACTTCGATCAGACGCCGCTGTCCATTCGAGACCGGGCGCTACTGGAGATTCTGTACGGCACCGGGGCCCGGATCTCCGAAGCCGTCGGCCTTGACATCGACGACATCGATCTGGCTGAGGGAACTGTGCTGTTACGAGGCAAGGGCGGTAAGCAGCGATTGGTGCCACTCGGGTCCTTCGCGGCCTCGGCCGTGTCGGCGTATCTGGTCAGGGTGCGGCCGGATCTGGTTCGGGTGGGACGCGGAACGCCGAAAGTGTTTCTTAATTCGCGCGGCGGTCCGCTGTCTCGCCAGAGCGCCTGGACGGTGCTGCGGGCCGCGGCCGACAAGGCCGGTCTTGCCGTCGATATCTCCCCACACACACTGCGGCACTCATTTGCCACTCATCTGATGGAGGGTGGAGCCGACGTTCGAGTGGTGCAAGAACTGCTCGGGCACGCGTCGGTGACCACGACTCAGATCTACACGCTGGTCACCGTCGACCAGCTCCGAGAGGTGTACGCAACCGCGCATCCTCGAGCGCTCAGCGATCAGAGGCGTTCCAGGCCCTGATCGGGTGGAAGATAACAACTTAACGACGAGCTTACACAAACGACTCACCTAGATATAACATTTGGGCGACCTTTTTCGCCACACATGTCCGGAGCAGCCGCGTGACCCACCCCCAAGATCCGTTCGGAGAGTCACGCGACGAGATCATCCCCGTCACCGAGGTTTCGCCAGATAACGAGCCGACGGCCGTGCAGGGTGACCAAGTTCCATTCCACGCGCCCTACGGTCAGCCGACGCCCTACGGTCAGGCGGCTCCGTATGGTCAGCCGGCTCCGTATGGTCAGCCCGCTCCGTATGGTCAGCCCGCTCCGTATGGTCAGCCCGCTCCGGGCGCGAGCCCGAACTCGGGTTGGTATGAGCCGGTCCTTCCTCCGTTGCCCAAGCGGCGCTGGCCCTTGGTGGCCGGCATCATCGCGATCGTGCTGGCCCTCGTCGGCGGTGCGGGTGCCTTCGCTGCCTTTCGTGAACTCAGCGGGGGCGGGACCCAGCCCGAGTCGGTTCTTCCGGCCGACTCGATCGCGTTCGCCAAGATCGACTTCGATCCGGCGGCCGGCCAGAAGGTGCTGGCCCTGAAGTTTCTGAACAAGCTACCCAAGGTCGGTACGTCGCTGGCCGGCGGCAAGGACGCCAAGCAGGCGATCTTCGAGGGTCTGGCCAGCGACAGCGACCTTCCCAAGGACTTCAACTACGACCGAGACGTCAAACCATGGCTCGGCGATCGGCTGGCGGTCGGGGTCCGGCCCACGGCGAGCGGCACAGGATTCCCGGACGTCGTGTTCGCGGTTCAGGTCAAGGACGAAGCCAAAGCCCGGGCTGGCATCACGCGACTCACTCCACCGGGGGAGAAGCCGGTTGGCGTTGCCTTTCGCAAGGATTACGCACTCCTCGCTGTCAGCCAGGCAGCTTCGGATCGGGCAGTCAAGGACGCAGCGACAGCCAATCTGCACGATCAGCCAACTTTTGCCGCCGACATGAACCAACTCGGCGACTCCGGAGTATCGACCGGATGGGCTGACCTGGCCGCCCTGGACAAGATCAGCCATGGTCTGAGCAGCAGCACCTTGGGTGGCGGAATGCTGTCGCCCTACCTCGGCATCAACCCGGTGGTTCCGACCAAGGGGCGCGCGTCCTATCGATTGCGCTTCGTCAGTGGTGGCGTCGAATTGGTGAGCAAGGTGAACGGCGCCAACGCCGAGACGCCACCCACTGCGACCAAGGGCTTTCCTAACCTCGGCCAGCTCCCCGCATCGACCAGCGGAGCATTCACCGTGGCTGGGCTCTCCAGCCGGATCGACCAAGTCTGGACGGGGCTGAAGGCCGCAACCGGCGACGATCAGTTCGGGAAGGAAATCGCCGAACAGGCCAAGTCGCAGCTCGGGATCGAAGTACCGGGCGAGCTGAAGACACTGCTGGGCACTGACCTCACGGTGTCGGTGGGCCCGGTTGCCCCCAACCGCACGCCGGAGGTGGGTTTCCGCACCGCGACCGATCCGGTCGCGGCCGGCGCGATCCTGGATCGGCTGGCTCAGTCCCCGTTCGGCGGCGAGGTGCCTCTGGTTTACAAGCCCGTGAGCGGTGGGATCGTTGCCGCAACTTCGACTCGGTACCGCGACGAGCTGATCGCTGGGGCCGGTCCGAAGTTGGCCGACACCGCTAATTTCCGTGACGCCGTCCCCGACTATGCGACCGCATCCGCCGCCGGTTTTGTGAACCTGGAGGCGATCAACACGGCGATGAAGGGCCAAATAAGCGATCCCGACGATCAGCAGCTGCTGGCCGCCTTCCGCTCGTTCGGCTTCTCCTCGACTACCACAGCTGACAGCTACACGTTGAAAGCGCGTTTGGTGCTGAGCTAACGGCAAACTGAATACGGCGCAGGGTGCGTCGCAGTGAACGAGCCACCACGGGACTGGGGTAACCTGCGGACGAGTCAGGCATCGCCAGCCAAACGGGAGCGCGTTCATTCGATGACTACCTTCGAGCCTCCGGGTTCCGCAGCCCGGGAGTCTGAACCGCCGACGTCCGCCACCGAGCGTCCGAAATCCGTGGATCCGGCCCGAGCACGGCAGCGCCGCACATTGGCCGAGCCGCCGCCCGTGGAGCATCACGGACCAGCCCGAGTGATCGCCCTATGCAATCAAAAGGGCGGTGTCGGCAAGACGACTTCGACGATCAACCTGGGTGCAGCCCTGGCCGAGTTCGGTCGTCGGGTCCTCCTGGTCGACTTCGACCCTCAAGGAGCGCTGTCGGTCGGGCTGGGTATTCAGCCCCACCAGTTGGAGCAGACGACCTACGACCTGCTCATGGAGCGCTCGGTCGGCATCGACGACGTGCTGCTCAAAACGGGCGTGCCCGGGATGGACCTACTGCCTTCCAACATCGACTTGTCAGCCGCAGAAGTGCAGCTGGTAAACGAGGTTGCCCGTGAACAGAGTCTGGCCCGCGCCTTGGCTCCGGTTCTGGGCGACTACGACTTCATCCTGATCGACTGTCAGCCGTCCTTGGGCCTGCTCACCGTCAACGCACTGACCGCCTCGCACGGCGTGATCATTCCGCTGGAATGCGAGTTCTTCAGCCTGCGGGGGGTTGCCTTGCTGATCGACACGATCGAGAAGGTTCAGCAGCGCCTCAACCCGAATCTTCGGCTCGAAGGCATCCTGGCCACCATGTATGACGGACGCACGCTGCACGGCCGCGAGGTCTATTCGCGAGTGCTCGAGGCATTCGGTGACAAGGTCTTCGACACCGTCATCAACCGTACGGTTCGGTTTCCGGAGACGACCGTGGCCGGCGAACCGATTACTACCTGGGCTCCGAGTTCCAACGGCGCGACCGCATATCGCGAACTCGCCATGGAGGTCATTGCTCGATGAGTTCCGCCACGTCGCCGGGAGGCGATGTGATCGAGACCGCTGGCGAAACATGGCCGGTGGCGAAGGTTCCCGATGCCGTCGGCGTGCCCAGCGGAGACCCCGAGGAGCTGGAGCTCGCGGACCTGCCGGAGGAGTGGGACCTGCCATCCGAGCCCGAACCACTGATGTCCGACGGCCAGTTCCGGGTTCGCCTGGACAACTTTGAAGGTCCTTTCGATCTGCTGCTGTCGTTGATCAGTCGACGTCAGCTTGATGTCACTGAAGTGGCCCTGTCCCAGGTGACCGATGACTTCATCGCTTACCTGAGCGCTGCCGGCGATGGGTTCGATCTGGGCCAGGCCACCGAATTCTTGGTCGTGGCGGCCACGCTCCTCGAGCTCAAGGCCGCCCGATTGCTACCGGCGGCCGAAATCGAGAACGAAGAGGATCTCGAACTTCTCTCGGCCCGCGATCTCCTGTTCGCGCGGCTGTTGCAGTACCGGGCCTACAAACAGGCCGCCAAGCATCTCGCTGAGCTGGAACGCCGGACCGGCCGCCGCTTCGCCCGGGCTGCCGAGCTCGAGCCGAAATTTGCCGCGCTCACACCCGACCTGCAGCTTGGCGTGGACCTCCACCAACTCGCGGCGATCGCCGCCATCGCCTTGCGGCCGCGTCCCGTCCCAGTTGTCGGGGTCAACCACATCCACGCCAGTCGGGTCAGCGTGCGCGAGCACATGCACATTATGCGGATCCGACTGCAACGCCAGCGGACGGCGACGTTTCGGGCATTGGTCGCCGACTGTGCGTCCACGTTGGAAGTCGTAGCCCGATTCCTCGGTCTGCTGGAGCTGTACCGCGACGGTGAGGTTGCCTTCGAGCAGGCCGAAGCGCTGTCGGAGCTTCAAGTGCGTTGGACGGGCGCCGCGGACGGGTCACCAGCGGACCGAACGAGTGTCCCGGTGCAAATGGACCCAGATGAGGAGTACGGATGAGCAGCCCGCCCGAGGAAGCGACCGACAGTGTGAACGAGGCCGATGCCGCGGGTCCCGAGTTGCTGCCAACGGCCGTTCGTGGGGCGGTCGAGGCGCTGCTCTTCGTTGCCGACGGCCCGCTCGAACTGACTCAGCTCGCAGCCGCCGTGCAGCGTCCGGTGGCCGAGATCGCTGAGGTGCTGGCGATCATCACCGCCGAACTGGACGAGCGGTCCAGCGGATGGCAGCTACGACCTGCGGCAACCGGATTCCGGCTGTACACCCGCGATGAGTATGCCTCGGTCGTCGAATCGTTCCTGCTCGAAGGCCAGCGCAGTCGCTTGAGCCAGGCCGCGTTGGAGACCCTGGCCGTGATCGCCTACAAGCAGCCGGTCACCCGATCGCGCATCTCAGCGATTCGTGGGGTGAACGTCGACGGGGTCGTTCGCACACTGCTGGCCCGGGAGCTGATCACCGAGGTCGGTACCGATCCGGAGACGGGCGGGGGCCTGTATCGAACCACGCCTACCTTCCTGGAGAAGATGGGAATTTCCTCGGTCGAGGAGTTGCCATCCCTGGCGCCCCTGCTACCTGAGCTCGACACGTTGGATTCCGATGAGCTCTAGTCCGGCTACCGAGCCGATTCGCTTGCAGAAGGTGCTGGCCAGCGCCGGGGTCGGGTCGCGGCGCCATTGCGAGCAGTTGATCGCCGCGGGCCGGGTCACTATCGACGGAGCGGGGATCGCCGAACTGGGCAGTCGAGTGGATCCGGGTGTGGCGGTGGTGCGAGTCGACGGCAAGCGAATCAATCTTCGAGCCGACTTGATGTACCTCGTCTTCAACAAGCCACGCGGCGTGGTGACGGCGATGTCGGATCCGCAGGGCCGTCCCAACATCGGTGACTTCGTCAAGGATCTGCCGGAGCGGCTGTTTCACGTCGGTCGGCTGGACGCCGAGACCGAGGGCTTGCTGGTTCTGACCAACGACGGCGACTTCGCGCATCGCCTCGCACATCCATCGCACGGCATCGTCAAGACTTACATTGCCGAGGTCCCGGGTCCGGTCGAGCGTTCCCTGGCCCGACGCATGCTGGACGGGATTGTGTTGGAGGACGGACCGGTGGCCGTGCACGGCTTCCGGGTCCTCGATGCCACCGCGGAGCGGGTATTAGTCGAGGTTTCAATTCACGAAGGCCGTAACCACATCATCCGGCGGCTGCTCGACGCGGTCGGTCATCCCGTGAACAAACTGGTTCGGGTCGCTATCGGGCCAATAAAGCTCGGCGACCAGCGCTCGGGCACCCTTCGGGAACTAACGGCCGACGAGCTCGGCCAGCTGTACCGCCAACTCGAGCTCTGAACGAGCCCGCTAGAGTCGCGCGAGTGGCGATTCGGGCGATACGCGGGGCGATTCAGGTGGCTGCTAACGAGCAGTCCGAGGTGTTGGACGGGACCACTGAGCTGGTCACCGAGGTAATGAAACGCAATGGCGTGGCTAACGAAGATCTGATTTCGATCTTCTTCACGGCGACTCCCGATCTGACCGCTGACTTTCCCGCCTACGCGGCTCGCCAACTTGGCCTGGTCGACGTTCCACTGATGTGTGCATGCGAGATCTCCGTACCTGGTGCGCTGCCGCTGACGCTGCGGATGCTCGCGCACGTTGAAACCGAGCTGGCTCGCAGTGACATCCGCCATGTCTACCTTCGCGGAGCCGCGGCGTTGCGAACCGACCTTCAGCAATAGCGGTCGGTGTGTCCCGGCTGGCGCGTATCCTTTCCCGGTGACGCCCGACGCTGCCCCATCGCCGACATTTCGCGGGGTAGTCGCCATCGACGGGCCCTCCGGGACGGGCAAGTCAACTGTCGCCCGGCATTTGGCCAAGCGCCTTAAGGTGGCCTACCTGGACACTGGGGCCATGTATCGGGCGGCCGCCCTGGCCGTCCTGCAAGCCGAAGTCGATCCGAGCGATGCGGTTGCCGTCGCTGTCGTCGTCAGTCGCGCCCAGATCACGGTCGGCACCGATCCGCGGCGACAGCGGACGCTGCTCAACGGCGTGGACGTCACCCGAGAGATTCGCTCGCCCGCCACCACGACGGCGGTCAGTCCGGTTTCTGCCGTGCCGGAGGTTCGACACCAGCTGGTCGCTCAGCAGCGTGCCCTGATCGGGGCCGGGCCGATGGTGGTCGAAGGACGTGACATCGGTTCGGTTGTCTGGCCCGATGCCGAACTGAAGATCTACCTCACCGCCTCGGAGCAAGTGCGGGCACGCCGGCGAGCCGGACAGCATTCCGCGGTCGATGTGGCTGAAGTCGCGGACGCGATCCGCCGCCGCGATGCCTATGACTCCGAACGTTCGATGAGCCCACTTCGCCGCGCCGACGGTGCTGTCGAGATCGATACCACCGAGATGAGTGTCGATGATGTCGTCCGCCTACTGGTGGAGCGGGCGCTGGGCGCCTCGGTCCGGGCCTGAGAGCGAATCATGACTGACGAAGTGACTGACGAATCTGAGGCTGCCGAGGATGCTGTCCCATTACGGGTTCCGGTTGTCGCAGTGGTCGGACGCCCGAACGTTGGCAAATCCACCCTGGTGAATCGCATTCTGGGCCGCCGGGAGGCGGTGGTCCAGGACATTCCCGGTGTCACTCGCGATCGGGTGGCCTACGACGCGAACTGGGGCGGACGGGAATTCACGCTGGTGGATACCGGCGGCTGGGAGCCCGATGCCAGCGGTTTGCAGGCCATGGTCTCCCGTCAGGCGGAGCAGGCTGTCGTCACCGCCGATCTGGTGTTGTTCGTGGTCGACTCGCGTACTGGAGCGACAGAGACCGACCTGGTCGTAGCCCGCACCCTGCGCCGGGCCGGACGGCCGGTGATCCTGGCCGTAACCAAGGTCGATGACGAACGCGGTGAAGCCGACGCCGCCGCCCTGTGGTCCCTCGGGCTGGGGGAGCCGTTTCCGGTCAGTGGCCTGCACGGTCGGGGATCAGGGGACCTGCTGGACGCCCTGCTGGCCCGGCTACCGGACGCGCCGGCTGAAACGGATCGGGTCGGCGGCCCTCGGCGGGTCGCGTTGGTCGGCCGTCCGAACGTCGGCAAGTCGAGCCTTTTGAACCGTTTAACGGGCGAGGAGCGTTCAGTAGTCGACGCGGTCGCCGGCACCACGGTCGATCCGGTCGACAGCCTGTTGGAGCTCGGTGGCCAGACGTGGCGTTTCGTGGATACCGCCGGATTGCGTCGACGAGTGAACACGGCCTCGGGGATGGAGTACTACGCCAGTCTTCGCACGGCATCGGCGATCGAGGTGGCTGAGGTGGCGGTCGTGCTGCTCGATGCCTCCGAGGTCATCTCCGAGCAGGATCAGCGCGTGATCACCACGGTCATTGAGGCCGGTCGCGCGCTCGTCATCGCGTTCAACAAGTGGGATCTGGTCGATGAAGACCGGCGCGAACAGCTGGGCAAAGAGGTCAACTGGGAACTGCAACGGGTGCAGTGGGCGCCGCAGATCAACGTGTCAGCCAAGACCGGTCGCGCTGTGGATAAATTGGCCGGGGCGCTGCGCACGTCGCTGCAGTCGTGGGATCGCCGAATTCCGACCGGTCAGCTGAACAGCTGGCTGACCGAGGTCGTGGGGGCAACGCCTCCACCCGGGCGAGGAGGCAAAGTGCCCAGGGTGCTGTTCGCGACCCAGGCCGATACTCGCCCACCCCGTTTCGTGCTCTTCACGACCGGCTTCCTCGAAGCGGGGTACCGCCGCTTCATCGAACGACGGCTTCGTGAGGACTTCGATTTCACCGGAAGTCCGATCGAGATCTCCGTTCGGGTCCGTGAGCGCCAGCGCAAGTAACTGCATAGGCTAAAGTGGCGGACGGTTCAGGGGCTGACGGCAATGGGTTCAGCAGCGCCGACCGGGACGTGGCGCAGCTTGGTAGCGCACCTGACTGGGGGTCAGGGGGTCGCAGGTTCAAATCCTGTCGTCCCGACGCAATGCAAGGCCTGGGCAAGGTAGGCCTGGCACGAAGTCGGCCGGTTCTCGATCGTGGCGGGAGGTACCAGTGACCTCTCAGCCAGCAGCTCCCGGTCTGCCCGTTGCTTCCGGGCGGCATGAGATCCTCACTATCCCCAACATCCTCAGCTTCGTGCGGCTGCTGGGCGTGCCCTTGTTTCTGTGGCTGCTGCTCGGTCCGCACGCGGACGGTTGGGCGCTGGCGGTCCTCATGTTGAGCGGGATAACTGACTGGGCCGATGGCGTACTCGCCCGCAAATTGAACCAGATGTCTAGGCTCGGCGCGTTGCTCGATCCGATCGCCGATCGGCTCTACATCCTGGCGGCGCTGGTCGGGCTGGTGCTGCGTTCGGTGATCCCCTGGTGGCTGGCTGCGCTGGTGATCGGGCGGGACCTGGTCCTGCTGACCACCGTGCCGGTGCTGCGTCGCCGCGGCCTGCTGGCACTGCCCGTTCACTACCTGGGCAAGGCCGCAACATTCAACCTCCTATACGCCTTCCCACTGCTGCTACTGGGCATTCGGGACGACACTCTGGGCGATGTCACCAAGCCGATCGGCTGGGCCTTCACGATCTGGGGTACCGGGTTATACCTGTGGGCTGGCGGCCTGTATCTGTGGCAGGTTCACCGAATCGTGTCCGCGGGGCCGGTGGTGCAACCATGAGCCCGACAGAGCTCGAGCAGGTCGGCGGACGGAGGTCGGGGCCGTCCACCATGGCGGCGCTGGAGGATCTGCTCAACAACACTCTGGACCCCGGATACCGGGCCGCTGCTATTCGGAGCCGGTCGACGAGCGGCTGGGATCGGCTCTTGGTCTGGACAGCCTGTGGCGCTGTCGGGCTGCTCCTCGCGATGTCCTACCAGCAAACCCACCGTGGCGCTCCGGCGGCCGAAGTTGCGCGACAGGATCTGATCAGTCGGATTCGCGCGGTCCAGGCCTCGGGTGATGCCCTGGACACCACTGCTCAACAGCTGTCCGACGACGTGGCTCAGCTGCGAGACCGCCAGCTTGCCGGTTCAAGTTCGATCGACCTGACTCAGCTGGAGGTCGCGTCGGGCACGGTCGCGGTCAGCGGCCCTGGAATTTCGGTCGCTCTCGGAGAACCCGAGCAGGCGACGCAGTCCGCCGATCCGGCCCGACCCGGCAGGACGCCGCAAGCCACGGTTGCGGTGCTGCACGACACAGACATTCGGGCCGTCGTCAACCAGTTGTGGAGTGCGGGGGCTGAAGCCATCTCGGTCAACGGCATCCGACTGACCACCAATTCCGCGATCCGTTTCGCCGGCGAGGCGGTGTTGGTGGATTTCCAACAGATCAACGCGCCCTACACGATCGAGGCGGTCGGCTCCAAGGATGGCCTGCTGACCTCTTTCGCCGATTCGAGTATCGCCCGCAAGTTGAAAACCGAGCAGGCCGTGTACGGAATCGCCTTCTCTTTCCAGGGTAAGTCCAAACTGACGCTGAGTTCGGTTACGGTCTCCGAGCCGAGGTTCGCCGAGTTGGGAGCCGGTCCGCCTTCTAGTCAAGCCAAGCCGAGCACGCCCCGTCCGACGGAGAGCCCAAAATGATTGCCGCCTTTGCCTTAGTCGTTGGTGTCGTCCTCGGGATCATCTTCCGCCCGACCGTTCCGCTGTGGCTTGAGCCGTACCTTCCTATCGCGGTGGTCGCTGCGCTTGACGCGGTCTTCGGGGGAGTTCGGGCGCGATTGGACGGCATCTTCGACGCCAAGGTGTTCGTGGTCTCGTTCGTCTCCAACGTGCTCGTCGCCGCCCTGATCGTGTTCATGGGCGACAAGCTTGGTGTGGGTGGGCAGCTGTCGACGGCAGTTGTGGTGGTGCTCGGCATTCGCATCTTCGGCAACGCGGCGGCTATCCGCCGACGGGTCTTCCGAGCCTGACATGTCCGGTCCCACTTCACCCGTCGACGGTGCGCCCGGCGGCCAGGCCTTAGCTGGATCAGCGGCAGACACCAATTCGGTTCGCGGTTCTCGCCCGCGCAACAGGTTGGCGGCGGGTTTGATCGGCGCGCTTCTGGCGCTGCTGGGCTTTGCGCTCGCGGTGCAGTTCCGCTCACATTCGGACACTGATTCGTTGACCACGGCTCGTGAGGATGACCTGGTTCGCATCCTGGATGACCAGAACAGCCGCATCGACCGCCTGCAGCAGCAGATCAACGAACTCCAGACCGCCAAGCAGCGGTTGTCCGATTCCACCGGCAATGACGCCGCGGCGCGGGAGGAGGCCCAGCGCCAGGCCGACGCGCTGGCCGTGCTGTCCGGGACGGTGCCCGCTCATGGACCGGGAATCAGCATCACGATCACTGATCCCCAGCGCGCGTTGAAGGCTGAAGACCTGCTCGACGTAGTGGAGGAGTTGCGTGGCGCCGGCGCCGAGGTGATCCAGTTCGGGGCGGTGCGACTGACCACGTCCAGCGCCTTCACCGACGAGAACGCCAAGGTGATGCTGGACGGGGTAGCTCTGCAGGCCCCATATTTGGTGCTGGCCATCGGCGATCCCAAGACGATGGATACCGCGTTGCGGATTCAGGGCGGAGTGGCCAACACGGTCGGGGCGGCCGGCGGGCAGCTCAGCGTGGACGAGAAGAATTCGTTGTCGATCACGGCTGTGCGAGGCGTCGGTCAGCCGAAATACGCCACGCCCGTCCCGAAATGATCAACCGGTGACGCGATAGGGTTCGCGCCGCGGGCGAGCATCGCTCATTGCTATCGTCGTACCTTCCCCCAGCTTCGAGGTGACCCAGTGTCTAACGTTCCGGACGACCTTCGCTACACCACCGATCACGAATGGGCTGTGCTCAGCGGTGAAAACACCGTTCGAGTGGGTATCACGGACTACGCTCAGGCATCGCTGGGCGACATCGTCTTCGTCTCTGTTCACGCGGTGGGTGACGCCGTTGCCGGCGGTGACACCTTCGGTGAGGTGGAGTCGACGAAGAGTGTTTCGGATCTGATGTCGCCGGTTGCCGGGACGGTGACGACGCGCAACGAAGCGCTGGACGCCAACCCCGAACTGATCAACACCGATCCGTACGGCGACGGCTGGATCGCCGAAATCGAAGTGGCCGACCCGGCAGTGCTGGAGGATTTGCTTGATCCCGAGGCCTACCGTGCGGCCACCGCCGAGAGCTGATCGATGACTTCGCCGACGCGGTATTCGCTTGGACGCACGGCGAAATCCCGAGTTAATCAGCGTGAAACTGGCTCAACCTCCAGTTCGCGTTGACCCTTTGCGTTGAAGCAAACTAGGCTCGCGACACAGGTCGGACCGCGAGGAAGGGTGTTGTTGCGTGTTCTGCACCGTTTGTGGCACTGAGAATTCTGCCGACAGCAAGTTTTGCGCACACTGCGGAGCTCCGTTGTCGTCGCCACGGCGGTCAGCGGGCACCCGGCCCGGCGGCCCCGATTCGACCTCGGTACTCAACGTGGCACCGTTGGAAGCCGACGGCGAGTTTTCGGCGGAGGCTCACCAACGCGCAATCGATGCCCTTGTCCCGGGTTCAGCACTGCTCGTCGTCAAACGGGGTCCGAACGCCGGTAGCCGTTTCTTGCTCGATCAGGATGTGACCTCGGCGGGACGTCACCCGGACAGTGACATCTTTCTCGACGACGTGACCGTGTCACGACGTCACGTCGAATTCCGTCGTGACGGTTCGGGATTCTCAGTATTCGATGTCGGGAGCCTGAACGGCACCTATGTGAACCGGGAGCGCATCGATTCCGCCGCACTGGCCGGTGGCGACGAAGTGCAGATCGGCAAGTTCCGGCTGGTGTATCTCACCGCTGCCGGTGCCGCCGCAGGCGAGGTCGTATGAGTTCGTCCAGTCTTTCCACAACCTCGAGTGGGGCGAAGGGTTCACTGTCGATCGGTGAGGTTCTGTCTCAGCTGCGGGTCGATTTTCCGGACGTGACTATTTCAAAGATCCGTTTTCTGGAAGACCAGGGTTTGGTCCAACCGGACCGCACCCCGTCCGGCTACCGGAAGTTTGCTACCGCCGACGTCGCCCGGTTGAAGTATGTGCTTAGCCAGCAGAGAGATCACTACCTGCCTCTGCGGGTCATCAAGGAACAGCTGGATGCCATCGACCGGGGCCATCACGCGTCCGTTCCAGCGCCCCGAGCCGCGCACCTGGTGATCACCGACAATGCCCCAACCCCCGAGCATTTTCGGTCCACGTCGGCCGCCCTGCGCCTGACGCAGGAAGAATTGTTGAACACGGCTGGCTTGCGGGCCGAGCAGTTGGTGGAACTCGAACAGTTCGGTCTCATCGTCATGCGGCCCGGCGGTTATTACGACGACGATGCGCTGGCCATCGCGAAGGTCGTCGCCGACTTGGGACAGTTCGGAATCTCGGGTCGTCACCTGCGTAGTTTCAAGACCGCGGCCGACCGCGAGGTCGGACTGTTCGCTCAGGTGGCCGGTCCGATGGTGAAGCAGCGCAGCGGCGACGGCCGGGCTCGCGCGGAGGAGACGGTCCGCGAGTTGGCGGCACTGTCGGTCCGGTTACACACAGCCCTCGTGCAGATCGGTCTACGCGACATCGTCAGTTGAGCTCAGCTGGGTGCCCGCGTGCTATTTCACAGCGCGAGCATGAGCCCCCGCAGGCTAGGCTCGGAGTTAGGCTCCCTTATGACGAGGGCCCGGTTCGTGGCAGGGGAGGTGCGCTCATGACGGTTCATCCACTCCAGGTCGTCGGTGTGCGAGTCGAGCTTCCGGCGAATCAGCCAGTGGTGCTCCTGAAGGAATCTGACGGCGTCCGTTATCTGCCCATCTGGATCGGCGCCGTTGAGGCCTCGGCTATCGCCTTCGAACAACAGGGCGTCCAGACTCCACGTCCGATGACTCATGATCTGTTGCGCGATGTCATTGGCGCCTTGGGTGGCGAGTTGACCCAGGTCTCCATCACCGAGCTGCGCGATGACGTGTTCTACGCCGAGTTGCAGTTCGCGGACGGCTCGACGGTGAGCGCACGCCCTTCGGACGCGATTGCTCTCGCCCTGCGGACGGGTACCGCGATTGTGGGTGACGAGTCTGTGCTGGCTACGGCCGGTATCGCGATTCCGGACGAAGAAGAGGACGAGGTCGAGCGATTCCGGGAGTTCCTGGACTCGATCTCGGCTGATGATTTCGCCGGTTCCGAAGGCGATGAGCAGCGCCCGGAATGAGCGTGGCGATCTGTTCAACTCTCAACCTGAAGTTTAGGTTTACATTTTTCGGCGACACGCCGTCGAGCGCGTTGACCGGGGTCGGGGTAGCGGCCTACCTTCGCTAAATGACCACCGTGCAATTTCGGTGGAGGTCGCACGCCTGACCAGTAGCTGGACGATGCCAAACAGGGAGAGCGCAATGGCTGACGCGGTGGGTACGGGCACACCCGAACAGGGCGAGCTCTTCGCGCAGCCCGGTTTCGCGCACGACGACTCGGTCGGCTACCGCGGGCCAACCGCGTGCGCGGCCGCTGGCATCACATATCGTCAGCTGGACTACTGGGCCCGCACCGAACTTGTGGCCCCCTCGGTCCGCTCGGCTGCCGGGTCGGGTAGCCAACGCCTGTACTCGTTCAAGGACATCCTGGTTCTCAAAGTCGTCAAACGGCTGTTGGACACCGGCGTCTCGCTTCAGAACATCCGCCTGGCCGTTGAGCATCTGCGCGAGCGAGGCGTGGAGGACCTGGCTCGTATCACCTTGCTGTCCGACGGCACGACGGTCTATGAATGCACGTCCTCGGAAGAGGTCGTCGACCTGCTGCGCGGTGGCCAAGGTGTGTTCGGTATCGCCGTCAGCGGCGCTCTGCGGGAGTTGGCCGGGTCGTTGGCCACTCTGCCGGCCGAGCGTACCGATGGGGTCGTCGTGGATCACGCGGTCGACGAGCTTTCCCAGCGCCGCCAGCGCCGCATTTCCTAGCCACACTTTGCCGGTGCCAAGCAGGCGCCGTCGCGAGGAATTCCATCACGCGCGCTGGTACCCTGGCGCTACCGCAATGCGCAGATGGGAGAGTTCGCCCGGCCAGTTTCGGGCGGCGCCGAAGGGGCAATTTTCCCCGTCAACCTCTCAGGCCGAAGGACCATCGCGCTAGGTAGCTCTGAAGGACGTCTCGTCCGACAGAGGGGGACGCATGCGACAGCCCTGTCGTGGACGTCAACCTCTGGGAGCCAGTACATGAACCAAGCGTCAACTCCTGATCTGACCCCGTTCTCGGCCCGTCACATCGGGGTGACTGATCCGGCCGATCAAGCTGTGATGCTGAAGGCGCTCGGCCTTGGCAGCCTGGATGAACTGATCGCGGCGGCCGTCCCGGCCTCGATCCGGTCCGCGGTCGGACTCAGCTTGCCGGCCGCGGCGTCCGAGGCCGAAGTCGCCGCTGAGCTCCGGGCCCTGGCTGCCCGCAATCAGGTTCGGACGTCCATGATCGGATTGGGTTATTACGACACCCTCACTCCGGCGGTCATCCGGCGCAATGTGTTGGAGAGCCCAGCCTGGTACACGGCGTACACGCCGTATCAGCCAGAAATCAGCCAGGGCCGCCTGGAAGCGCTCCTCAATTTCCAGACCATCGTCTCCGATCTGACCGGATTAGCGACCTCGGGAGCCTCCCTGCTGGACGAGGGAACCGCCGCGGCCGAGGCCATGGCGTTGGCCCACCGAGTCTCGGACGCGGCCAAGAAGGGCGCCACCACCTTCTTGATGGATGCCGACGTGTTCCCCCAAACCCAGGACGTCGTGCGGACTCGGGCGGAGGCATTGGGACTGTCGGTCGAAGTCATCGATCTGGCCGCGTCGGGCTGGCCGGCTGGGGAGTATTTCGGCGTGCTGTTCCAATACCCGGGCGCGTCGGGCCAGATCGGTGATCTGAAGCCGTTGATCAAACGCGCCCACGAGGGCGGGACTGTGGTGGCCGTCGCGGCCGATCTGCTGGCCCTGACTCTGCTGGAGTCTCCGGGAGAGTTGGGAGCCGATATCGCCGTCGGGACCTCGCAGCGATTCGGCGTACCCCTCGGCTTCGGAGGGCCGCATGCGGGCTACCTTTCAATCCGGGCCGGTTTGGAACGTCAACTTCCCGGTCGCTTGGTCGGCGTCTCACAGGACGCGGCCGGTCACCCCGCATACCGCTTGGCGCTGCAAACGCGAGAACAGCACATCCGGCGTGAGAAGGCGACCTCCAACATCTGTACGGCCCAGGTTCTGCTGGCCGTCATCGCATCCATGTATGCCGTCTATCACGGGCCCGACGGTCTGCGAGCGATCGCATCGTCGGTGCACTCGCGAGCGGCCCGGTTGGCCGCGGGGCTGCGGGCGGGCGGCGTCACGGTCTCGACTCAGAAGTTCTTCGACACGATCACCGCGACGGTTCCCGGGCAGGCCGCCGCTATCGTGGCCGCCGCCGATGCGCAGGGAATCAACCTTCGGCTGGTGAGCGACGACACTGTGGGCATCTCGTGTGATGAGGTGACGACCGATGTTCATCTCACGGCCGTGCTCGGTGCCTTCGGAATCGACGCCCAGGTGCCCGCAACGGCCCAGTCGGGGTTACCCTCGCAGCTACGTACATCGGACTACCTGACGCACCCGGTCTTCAACACCCATCGCTCGGAAACGTCGATGTTGCGTTACCTGCGCCGGCTCTCGGATCGGGATTATGCGCTTGATCGAGGCATGATTCCGCTGGGTTCGTGCACGATGAAGCTCAACGCCACGACTGAAATGGAGCCGGTAACCAATCCCGGCTTCGCCAACATTCACCCGTTCGCTCCGGCCGGACAGTTCGATGGGTACGCCCAGCTGATCGATGATGTGCAGCGATGGCTGAGCGAGATCACCGGCTATGACGCCGTGTCACTGCAACCCAACGCAGGTGCTCAGGGTGAGTTCGCGGGGCTGTTAGCTATCCACAACTATCACCGCAGCCGGGGAGAGTCTCACCGGCGGGTCTGTTTGATCCCGTCCAGTGCTCACGGCACCAATGCCGCCTCGGCCGTGCTGGCCGGAATGCGGGTCATCGTGGTCAAAACCAGCGGCGATGAAGGTGAAGTGGACATCGATGACTTGAAAACCAAGATTGCCGAACACGCCACCGAACTCGCGGCGATCATGGTGACCTACCCGTCGACTCATGGGGTGTTCGAGGACCACATCGGCACAGTGTGTGAACTGGTGCACGAGGCCGGTGGCCAGGTCTATGTGGACGGCGCGAACCTCAATGCCATGGTTGGTCTGGCCCAGCCGGGCAAATTCGGGGCCGACGTGAGCCACCTCAACCTGCACAAGACGTTTTGCATCCCTCACGGCGGGGGCGGTCCGGGCGTGGGCCCGGTCGCGGTCCGCGCACACCTGGCCCCGTTCCTGCCCAACCACCCACTGCAGGCCTCGGCGGGGCCGTCGACAGGATCCGGGGCGATAGCGGCTGCCCCGTGGGGCTCGGCCTCTATCCTGCCGATCACCTGGGCCTACCTTCGTCTGATGGGCCCGGACGGGCTATTGGCCGCGACCACAACGGCGATTCTGTCGGCGAACTACATTGCAACCCGGCTCAACGATCACTATCCGGTGTTGTATTCGGGCGCTCGCGGTTTGGTCGCCCACGAGTGCATCCTCGATCTGCGCCAGATCACCAAGGAGACTGGCGTTACGGTCGACGATGTGGCCAAACGCCTTATCGACTATGGCTTTCACGCACCGACGATGTCGTTTCCGGTGTCGGGGACTTTGATGGTTGAACCCACCGAATCTGAGGACCTGACCGAGATCGATCGCTTCATTGCGGCGATGATCGAGATCCGCAAAGAGATCGACGCCGTCGGAGCCGGGCAGTGGCCGACCGACGACAACCCGCTGCGTAATGCCCCTCATACGGCGCGTTGTCTGGTTGAGGATTGGGACCACCCGTACAGCCGGGAACTCGCGGTATATCCGGCCGGCGTGGATCCGGCGTCAAAGTATTGGTCGCCGGTCCGTCGCATCGACGGTGCCTACGGTGACCGGAATCTGGTGTGTGCGTGTCCTCCGGTCGAGGCTTACTCGTAGGGAGTGGCGTCAAGCCACCCGATGTAAGGCGGCGGCCGTGAGGTCGGCCCGGCGGGCGTGTACGCAGTTGCCGTCCGGAAGGATCTCGCCGCTGTCCTCGAATAGGACTACGCCGTTGCACAACAGGCTCCAGCCCTGCTCGGGGTGGCAGGCGACAACATGCGCGGCGTCGCGATCGGCGCCGTTGGCGTCGGGGCAGGCCGGCAGGTGGACACATTGACTGCGGGTCACGGGGTGAACCGAGACGGTGTCGTGTGGAGAGTTCATCGGTGCTTCCTTGGAACGAGGTGCTTGGGTGGGTCTCTGATCAGGCTCGAAAAACACGGAGGTGTTCTTCCACACACCAAGCTAATACAAACCGAGAACGATTTCAGTGACATTTCAACTCCGACGCCCGACCGTCACCAGATTGAAATACTTTAACGGTCATATAACAATGCGTAGTCAATTGACTACCTTACGTACGACCCAACTTCTCCTGCGCCTCGGCCAGACTCCGACTGCGCGGTACCCACTCCGCCAGCGTCGCGGGGAACCCGGCCCGGGTCGCGGCCGTGATCACCTCGGGGTCGTCATCGACGAACGCGATGATGGGAGCACCAGGCTCGCGACTGAGGGACTGGAGTACCTCGATCTTCATCAGGCGAGCGGCGCGATGATCTCCGGGGCGACGCATCAGCAACCGGCCGGCCGGTAGTCCGCAGGCCGCCAGCCAATCGACTGTCAGATCTCGGATCCATTCCGGACGGCCGGTCAGCCACACGAGCTCGTGATCGCGATCGGCGATCCGAGCAAGTTCGGCGCCTTCGCTCAATGCGTTGTCCGTCGCGGCGCTCTGAAAGAACCGATGCCAGTTCTTGGGTGAGCGGTCCAGAAAGTGCAACCGATGGCGTACGTCGGCGACCACGCCATCAATGTCGAAGACCGCGATCGTCACTGGGCCCAGCGTAGACTGCCGCAACCGTGGAGTTCCTGAACGGCTTAGAGCCGCCTTACGAGCTGACCTATGACGACGTGTTCATGGTTCCGCGCCGCTCGGAGGTTGGGTCCCGCTTCGATGTGGACCTCGCCACGACCGACGGATCCGGGGCCACTATTCCGATCGTCGTGGCCAACATGACGGCTGTGACGGGCCGGAGGATGGCCGAGACTGTGGCCCGTCGAGGGGGCCTGGCGGTATTGCCGCAAGACATCCCTTCCGGAGTCGTCTCCGAAGTCGTCCAGTGGGTGAAATCCCGCGATCTGGTCTTCGAGACGGCGTTGACCTTGGCTCCGACCGACACCGTCTCCGACGCCTTGGCCTTGCTGCCGAAGCGCGCTCAGGGTGCAGTCATCGTGGTGGATGCCGGCCGAGCAGTCGGCGTCGTGACCGAACGCGACTGTGCCGGCTCGGATCGGTTCGCCCAATTGCGGGAAGTGATGTCGAAAGAACTGGTCACGCTGCCGGTCGACGTCGGGCCCCGGGAGGCGTTCGACCGCTTGAACGTCCAACATCGCCGGTTGGCTCCGGTCGTCGATGGCCAAGGCCAACTGGTCGGCATGCTGACCCGGACGTCAGCCCTGCGAGCGACCCTGTACCAGCCCGCGCTCGATTCCCAGGATCGGCTGCGGGTCGCGGCCGCAATGGGAGTCAACGGCGACGTCCAGGCCAAGGCCGCTCGCCTGTTGGAGGCCGGAATCGACCTGCTCGTCCTGGATACCGCCCATGGGCATCAGCAGCGGATGATCGATGCGCTGCGGGCGGTCCGGGCCCTGAGCCCAGCAGTCCCGATCGTGGCCGGAAATGTGGTCTCGGCCGATGGGACTCGCGACCTGATCGATGCCGGTGCCGACATCGTCAAGGTCGGCGTAGGACCCGGAGCGATGTGCACGACCAGGATGATGACTGGCGTGGGACGTCCGCAATTCTCGGCCGTCCTCGAGTGCGCCTCAGCGGCCTCCACCCTGGGCAAACATGTCTGGGCCGACGGTGGCATCCGACATCCGCGCGATGTCGCGCTGGCTCTGGCGGCCGGAGCCGCGTCGGTGATGATCGGATCCTGGTTCGCCGGAACCTACGAGTCGCCGGGGGATCTGCAGGTCGCCAGTGACGGACGCCCGTACAAGGACAGTTTCGGCATGGCTTCGGCGCGCGCGGTCGCCAACCGGACCAGTACGGAGACAGCTTTCGATCGAGCCCGAAAGGGCTTGTTCGAAGAGGGGATCTCCTCCGGGCGAATGTATTTGGATCCTGCGCGGCCCGGAGTGGAGGATCTGATCGACACGATCACAGCCGGTCTGCGGTCATCGCTCACCTACGCCGGCGCGACCTCGCTCGCGGAGTTTGCTGAACTCGCGGTGGTCGGGGTTCAAAGCGCGGCCGGCTATGCCGAAGGACGTCCGCTCAACGCCGGCTGGTGACCGCCTCGGCGCAGGTGACGCCGCCCGGGTTGACAGGCGGTCCGTCGGGGCGAATTCTGAACGTATGAACATACGTTCAGATGTGGAGAGTTTCCGGGGACCGGCCGTCGCCGAGCGGTCGCTGGCTAACTCTGCCCTGGACGATGCGGCCGATGTATTCGGACTATTGGCTGACCCAGGTCGGCTGCGGCTGCTGGTGATGCTTCGCGCTGGCGAGGCCAACGTCGGCCAGCTGGCCACCCGGAGTGGATTGAGCGAATCGGCCGCTTCCCATGCCTTGCGATTATTGCGAGCTCATCAGGTCGTATCGGTTCGGCGCGAGGGTCGCCTGGCCTACTACAGGCTGGCCGACCAACACGTCGCCCACCTCGTGGATAGCGCCTTGGCCCACGCCGCGCACTCCGAGTTGACGCATCCCGAGAGAGGCAGCCGATGATCGCCCAGCCGCCCACCGATCACGGTCACCGCGATGGCCATGAACACCCAGTTGTTTCCGCCGAAAGTGATCGGCGCTGGCTGTCGGCGGCCCTAGCCGTGATCCTGCTCTTCATGGTGGGCGAGGTAATCGTCGGCCTGCTGGTCCATTCGCTCGCCCTGATCACCGACGCCGGGCACATGCTCAGTGACGCTGCCGCTCTGGGCCTGGCCGTCATCGCCTCTCGGCTGGCTCAACGGCCCGCCCGCGGTCGATTCACCTACGGCTTCGCCCGGGTGGACGCACTATCGGCCCAGGCCAACGGAATCACCCTGCTGTTGCTGGCCGGATGGTTCGTGTTCGAAGCGATTCGCAGACTGGCCCACCCGCCCGCGGTCGAAGGAGCGCCGGTGGTCATAGTGGCGGTGGTGGGTATCGGCGCAAACTTGCTGGCTCTGACACTGACCGGACGAGCCAACCGAAACAGTCTCAATGTACGGGGTGCCTTCGCTCATCTGATCAATGATCTGTGGGCTTTCCTGGCGACCGCGATCAGCGGCGTCGTGGTCTTGGCAACCGGCTGGACTCGCGCGGACGCGGTCGCGTCCTTGGTGATCGCGGCTCTGATGGTGTGGACCGGCTACGGTCTGGTGCATTCAGCCAGCCGGGTGTTCCTCGAGGCTGCGCCGCGGGGTCTGGATCCGAGGGTTATCGGTGAGGACATGGCTGCCGTCGACGGCGTGTCCGAGGTTCACGACCTTCATGTCTGGGACCTCGGTGCGGCCGAGCCGGCCCTGTCGGCGCACATCGTGGTGTCACCCGCGCACGACTGCCATAAGGTTGCCCACGAGGTGCGCGCCGTGCTCGCGGCCAGTCATCACATCGACCACGCCACGTTGCAGGCCGATCATCGCCACGACAAACAACCCCTACTCGGGGATGACTGCGCCGTGCGTCACGGCCCCGGCTACGTCTCTGGTGACTAGCTCGCCACCAGGACCAGCGCCACTCGCATACGCCCGCCACAGCGCGGCGTAATAGCCGTCACCCGCTAACAGCTGCTCGTGTGTGCCGTCCTCGACGACGGACCCCGATTGCATGACCACGATTCGGTCCGCGCGAGCGGCCGTCGTCAGTCGATGGGCCACCACCACAGTCGTACGGTGACTGCGCAACCGGTCGGTTGCTTCATTGACCAGAGCTTCACTGCCGAGGTCGAGCGCCGCGGTTGCCTCGTCCAACACGAGGATGGAGGGTTGCACCAATTCAGCGCGAGCCAGCGCGATCAGCTGGCGCTGGCCCGCGGACAGGTTGCGTCCCCGTTCGCCCACCGGATGCAGATAGCCGCCGGTCAGGGTGGCGATCATCTGATGCGCTCCGACCGCTCGTGCGGCCCGCTCGATCTCGGCCGGGCCAGCCTGTGGTCGTCCGTATGCGATGGCATCGCGGACGGTGCCGGGAGACAAGTAGGCCTCCTGGGGTACGTAGCCGAGGTGGCCGCGGTAGCCGCTCAGATCGATAGTCCGCAAGTCGTGACCGTCGACTCGCACCGACCCGCGGGTCGGGTCATAAAACCGCATGATGAGTTTGACGACAGTCGATTTGCCAGCGCCGGTCTGGCCAACCAGGGCAACGGTTTGACCGGGTGGAATAACCAGATTCAGATTCCGCACGGCGGGACGGTCACTGCCCGGGTAGGCGAAGTCCACGCCGTCGAACTGCACTCCGCCCACTACATCGACCGGTGTCGTGCTCATAGCCGGGGGAGTGCTCGTCGGGGTGCGCAGCAGGTCGGTCAGTCTGGTCAGGCCGACCGAAGCTTGCTGATAACCGTCGAACACCTGCGACAGCTGCTGCACCGGCCCGAAGAAGGCGTCCAGGTACAGGAAGAACGCGATCAACGCGCCCGCCGTCAAAGTCCCGTGCGCAAGTCGATGGGCACCCACGCCCAGCACTGCGGCCCCGGCTACATCGGCCAGAAACTGGACGAACGGAAAGTACACCGAAATGTAGGTCTGAGCCCGCATCCGTGAGCGACGGTAGTCACTGGCGGCGGTGAGGAACATCGTCTCGTTGCGCTGTTCGCGGCTGAACGCCTGGGCAACTCGAACCCCGGCGACATTCTCGGCGAATTGGGCATTCACTGTGCTGACCCGTTCCCGGGCGTCCACGTAGGCCGGGACGGCGCGGTGGCGAAACAACAGGGTGGCGACCAGCAGGACAGGCAGAATTGCTACCAGGACCAGCGCCAACTGGGCATCGAGGACGATCAGAGCAATCAGGACTCCGATCAGGGTCAGCAGGCTCGTCACCGTGCTATCGAGACCGGTCTGCAAGAAGTTGGACAACGCGTCGATGTCCGTCGTCATCCTGGTGATGATCCGGCCACCCAGTTCCCGCTCGTAATAGTCGAGCCCGAGCCGCTGCAATTGGGCAAACGTCTTGATGCGCAGGGTGTACAGCAATCGCTCGCTGCTGCGACCGGTCATCCGGGGCCCGGCAACCGCAACGATCCAGTCCACGCTCAGGACGAGGACCGCGATCAGCGAGACCCCGGCCAGCAGCGAGAAGCTGTGCTTGGCGACGCCGCCGTCGATACCGGTACGGACCAGTGCCGGCTGCACCAGTTGCAGGATGGCGTGCAGTGCCATCAGAGCGATGCCGATGCTGAGCGGTTTCCGCAACGGGCGCAACAGCCGACGCAACCCGAATTGCGGATCGGCGGCCCGAGCCTGGTCATCGGGTACGGCCGGGTCATCCAGAGCTGGCGGAAGCGCCGCGACCTCGGCCAGCAGCTGCGGAGTTGGGGCTACATTGCCGAACACGCCAGCCCCGCCCATGCCAGCCCCGCCCAGGCCAGCCCGGCCGGCGCTGGTCCGATAGGCGGCGACAAACTGGCGGCTAGCTTTAACGATTCCGCTGTCCGCCGGCACCTCGCTGGGTTCCGGTTCGACCCACAGGGACGGCGTGATGCCATCGACGACACCGGATTCTTCGGCGTGCTGGACGGCAAGTTCACCGGCATCAACCCCTTCCGCGTCCGGCCCCGGCCCGGACAGCAGCAGGCGAAACAGCGGGCAGCGGTCTTCTAGCTCGGCGTAGGTTCCGATATCGATCACGGCTCCGCCCTGCAGCACGGCAATCCGATCGGCCAACGCCAGGGTGGAACGTCGGTGCGCGATCAGCAGGGTGGTGCGATCGGCCGTCAACCGCCGCAGCGTGGCCAGGATCTCGGCCTCTACGCGGGGATCGACCGCGCTGGTCGCGTCGTCGAGCAGGACCACCCGCGGATCGGTCAGAAGCGCGCGAGCTAACGCGATCCGTTGTCGTTGACCACCCGACAGAGTGAGGCCCCGCTCACCGACGACCGTGTCATAGCCATCAGGCAGGTCGCGAATGAACTCGTCGGCTTCGGCCGCTTGAGCAGCGGCAAGGATCTGGGTCTCATGCGCGTCCGGACGACCGTAGGCGATGTTGGCCGCGATGGTGTCGGAGAAGAGGAAGCTGTCCTCGAACACCATGCCGATGACAGAGCGCAGCTCGGCCATTCTCAGAGCTCGCACATCCGTTCCGCCGACCGAGACCGATCCGGCATGGACGTCGTAGAAGCGTGGGACCAGCATGGCCAGGGTGGACTTTCCCGAACCGGCGCTACCGACGACGGCCATCGTCTCGCCAGGTCGAACGCTGAGATTCAGTCCGGTCAGCACCGGTTCTGATCGGGTGTAGCCGAAGACGACGTCCCGGAATTCAAGCCCGATCGGCCCGCCAACCAGCTCCGACGGTTCGGCCGGATCGATGACCTGCGGCGAGGAATCGATGACCTCTAGCACCCGTTCCACGCCGGCCCTCGCCTGCTGGCCGATGCTCAGCAGGGCGGTTACCTGCCGCACCGGGCTGACGAGCTGGCCGAGGTAGGTGGCGAACGCCAGGAAGGTGCCGATGGTGATGTGGCCGTGTAGGGCCAACCAGCCACCGAACAAGAGGACCCCGACCTGGCCCAGGGCCGGGATTGCCGATAAAGCCGCGGAGTATTTGGCCTGCAGCCGGACGACCCGCATCCGGGATTGGAAAAGAACCCGCGAACGTCCGGTGAGTTCATTCACCTCCCGAGTCTCCTGGCCGAACCCCTTGACCACCCGTACCCCGGTCACCGCCGCTTCGACCTGGCCGACCAACTCACCGCCCTGTTGCTGGGCGTCCCAGTTGGCCGGGAACAGATCACGGCGTGAGGCCAGCGCCACAAAGTAGAGGGCGGGCCCCATGAGCACGGCCACCAGGGTGAGCAGTGGTGACAGAACCAGCATCGCGACCAACGACAAGCCGAACAGCAATACGTTTCCGCTCAGCGCCGGCAGGAACGACATGAGGCCCTGCACCAAACCCACGTCGGTGATTGATCGGCTCACCACCTGACCGGTGTGCAAAGCATCCTGGGCCGCACCGTCCAAGCGTTGAAGAGCCGTGAATACGTCGGCCCGAAGGTCGTATTGCACGTCCAGAGACAGACGCCCGGCGCTGTAACGCCGATAGAAAGTGAGGCCGTATTGGGCAATCGCCGCCAGGAGCAGGATCGTGATCCACGGAGTCACCGAAGGCCGAGAGGTGGCCAGCTCAGCACCTGAAGTGGTGATGCCGTCCACGACGTGCTTGACAACCAACGGAACCGCGACCGACACCAAGGCTCCGAGAACGGCCGAGCCGAAGGCGCTGAAAAGATCCCGCCGATGCCGTAGGCAATACCCGATGAGACGCCGCAACCAACCACTGGAATCGTTGGAGCGGGGCACCGGCCCAGTCTAATGAGGATCATCAGGCACCGAACTGACTCGGGCTGTGAACGATCTTGGCTAAGCTGGCGCCATGATCGAGGCCGGCTCGACGGGCATGGATCCGGGTCTATGCGGACACTGTCGGCACGGACATCAGACGCTCACGCGACGCGGCCCGACCTATCTGCGGTGCTTGCTCGCGGCCCGTGATCCGGCCTGGCCAAAATACCCGCGGCTGCCGGTCCGCAGCTGCAGCGGCTTCAGCCCCGTCGAGCCGAAGGCGGCAGCGGGCGACCTTTCTTGAGCAAGTCGGCGGCCAGATCTCCTTTCTGCTCGACCCGCTGGAGAACCTCCGCGGCCAACAACTGACGCGGGTTCCCGGCTGACAGCTCCTCCCACGTTCGTGGCGCCGCCACCCATGGTTCGGCTCGACCGCGAAGCGAGTAGGGGCAGATCGTGGTCTTGGCCGGGTTGTTCTGGCTCCAATCCAGAAACACCTTGCCCGGGCGGAGATTCTTGGCCATCCTGGCCACCACGAGCTTCGGATGGTCCTTGGCCAGCGACTCGGCCAAGGCCTTCGCGTAACCGCTGACCCGTCCAGCTTCGGGGGCTCCGGACAGGGCGACATAGAGCTGAAGGCCCTTGCTGCCGCTGGACACCGGAATTGCGCTCAGACCGTCCTCGGCCAGCCGGTCGCGGATCAGCAGGGCGACCTGTGCGCATTCGGCCAGGTTGGCCGGTGGTCCGGGATCAAGGTCGATGACGAGCCGATCCGGGTTGTGTACCGCACCCCGAGGACCGACCTTCCATTGCGGAACGTGAAGCTCGAGGGCGGCCAGGTTGGCCGCCCAGATCAGGCTCGCGGTGTCGTCGATGAACGGAAACCGGAGGGTCTCCAGATTGCGGGAAGAGCCTGGAGTGGGCAGCACGACAGTGCGGATCCAATCCGGCGTGTGCGATGGCGAGTTCTTCTCGAAGAACGGGGTGGATGCGGTGCCGTCCGGCCACCGCAGGCGGGTGACGGGGCGGTCGGCCAAATGCGGGAGCATCGTGACCGCGATCTTGGCGTAGTAGTCCAGTACTTCGGCCTTGGTGGTTCCGGTTTGGGGATAGAGCACCTTTTCCAAACGGGTCAGCTTCAGCTGCCGGCCATCCACGCTGACCAGGGTGTCGGTGTGCTTGGGCGCCTTGTCAGGACTCACGGATCACCTCGGCGTTGTCGATGTCGATGCGGATCGAGCGGAACACGGGCTGGCGCAGTCGATGACCGCCGGTCCATCCAATGTGGCGTACCTCGACGATGACCTGTGGTTCACACCAGATCGCGCCCGTCGCGTCCAGGCGCGGTACCGGGTCGGTGAACGGTGAGTCGGGCCGTCGCAACGGCTCGAGCATCGCCCGGAGGTCGCGCTCCTGCTGCCCGGAGATCCCACTGCCCACCCGTCCGGCCAGTAGCAATTCGGTCGAGTCGGGACCGGGGTGGACCCCGATGAGGAGAGCACCGATTCGATCTCTCGACCCGGTCTCCGGACGCCAGCCGCCGACCAGGCAGACCTGATGGAATCGATTCGGGGTCTTGATCCAATCCCTGCTTCGCCGTCCAGGTTGGTAGACCGACCCGCGGCGCTTGGCCACCACGCCTTCCAAGCCCTGTTCACGGGTGGCGCTCAGCAGAGCCACGCCGTCGTCGTAGGTCGGTGAGGCCATCCAGCCGGGGGCCAGGTCCAGCTGATCGAGGCTGGCCCGGCGATTCTGCAACGGCCGGTTCAACAACTCGACGCCGTAGAGGCGCAGCAGATCGAAGGTCATCACGCTCACCGGATACCGCTCGGCCAGCTCAGCTGCCCGCCGAGCGTCCGACACGTGCATTCGTTGGGCCAGGGCAGCGAAGGACGGTATGCCGTCGGCCAGGGCGATGATCTCGCCGTCCAGCAAGGCATCCTGCAGGTGATTGCCGATTCCGGCCAGCTCCGGGTAGCTGACGCTGACGTCGCGCCCACTGCGGGCAAACAGCCGGACGGCGTGGTCGCGGACGTCCACCAGGACGCGCATTCCGTCCCACTTGACCTCATGAAGCCACTCCGGACCCGCCGGTTGGGCTCCGAGGGTGGCGAGCATCGGTCGCATAGGGTCATGCTGCCTGTAGAAGACTCGCCGTGGCTACGGGCACGCCGGTCGACAAGAATCACCTGAAGGAGGGTGCGCGATGCGAGCGATATGGAAGGGTGCGGTGTCCTTCGGCCTGGTGAATGTCCCAGTCCGGTTGTTCGCCGCCACCGAAGAACACGACATCCGCTTTCACCAGGTTCACCGGGAAGACGGCGGCCGGATCCGATACAAGCGGACTTGCAGCGTGTGCGGTGAAGAGGTCAGCTACGACGACATCGCCAAGGGGTACGAAAGCAGTGACGGACAACTGGTCATCCTCACCGACGAGGATCTGGAAAGTCTGCCGGTAGCCACCGGGCACGAGATCGACGTCGTGGAGTTCGTCCCCAGTGAGCAGGTCGACCCCATCCTGTTCGCGAAGAGCTACTACCTCGAACCCGACGCTCGGGCCGCCAAGCCGTATGCCCTGCTGCGTGAAGCGCTGATCGAGACCGATCGAATGGCAATCGTGAAAATCGCCCTTCGCCAGAAGGAAACCCTGGCCGTGCTTCGGGTGCGGGACAAGGCGATTCTGTTGCAGACGATGCTCTGGCCGGACGAGGTTCGGACCGCGGATTTCGCATCGCTGGAAACCGATGTGGAATTGCGGCCCCAGGAGTTGAAGATGGCCGCGTCGCTGATCGAAAGCATGGCCGCGGATTTCGAGCCGTCGGACTTCACTGATGAGTATCAGGGCAAAGTGCGAGAGCTGATCGACGCCAAGCTCGAGCGCGGCGAGTCGGCGACGTTGGAGACCGAAGACAAGGCGGACACCAGCAAGAAGGGCGAGGTCATCGACCTGCTGACCGCTTTGCAGCGCAGTGTCGACCGCGCTCGGGGCGGCGACGGCGGTGAGCCTTCCGCTTCGAGCTCGCAGCCGAGCACCGACGCCCAGTCCACCCGCAAGACGACGGCAAAAAAGGCGGCGAGCAAAACGCCCGCGAAGCAAGCGGCTGCGAAGCGGGCTCCAGCCAAGAAGACAGCCACCAAAGCACCGGCTAAGAAAACCGCCCGTTCGGCCTGACCCGGCCCCGGCTGCCGCTAAGTTACCGGCCGGTCGGTAAGGTTGCGCCGTGAAACTAGCGTTGAACCTCGGCTATTGGGGGACGGACAACGAGGCTGCGAACCTAGAATTGGCGGTCGAGGCCGAACGCCTGGGTTATGACTCCGTGTGGGTCGCCGAAGCCTATGGCTCAGACGTACCCAGCGTGCTGGCCTGGATCGGAGCTCGAACCACCACGCTCGGACTGGGCGCCGGGATCATGCAGATTCCCGCCCGCACCCCGGCGATGGCAGCGATGACCGCGGCCACCATCGATGCCCTCAGCGGTGGTCGGCTTCGGCTGGGTTTCGGGGTGTCTGGACCCCAGGTTTCCGAGGGGTGGCACGGGGTCCGCTTCGACAAGCCTCTGGTGCGGACCCGCGAGTACATCGACATAGTGCGACTTGCCCTCGCTCGCCAGCGGGTGCGCTATGACGGCCAGTTCTATGAGTTGCCCCTGCCCGACGGACCGGGCAAAGCCTTGATGCTGACCGTGCACCCCGTTCGCGACGAGATCCCGATCTACCTGGCCGCGGTCGGTCCTCGCAACCTCGCTCTGGCCGGGGAGATCGCTGACGGCTGGTTGGCCGTCTTCTTCTCACGCCGGTTCGGGCCCGAGCAGCTCGCCACGATCGCCGAGGCGCGGACGGCGTCGGGTCGCTCGATGACCGATTTCGATGTCGTGGCCTGTACTCCGCTGGTTGTCGGCGATGATCTTGAGGCTATGGCTGAGCCGGTGCGCGGTCAGGCCGCGCTCTATATCGGTGGCATGGGCAGCAAACGCGAGAACTTCTACAACCAATTGGCGGGTCGGATGGGATACGCGACCGAAGCTGCGCAAATCCAGCAGCGCTATCTGGCTCGCGACTATCAAGGTGCCGCGGCGCTCGTTCCGCAAGGCTTCATCGATGACACGGCCTTGATCGGACCGATCGATCGGATTGCCGAACGAATGGCTGGCTTGTCCGAATCCGGAGTCACCACGCTGGCCGTCATGCCGATGGCCGGAACTCGCGAGGAACGTCTGCGCAGCCTCTCTCATGCCGTCGAAGCCCTTGACCGGTCGGGTGCGGCGAGCGGATGAGCGATATCTCGCCTGTGCAAGCCGTCGTATACGGAGTCGTTCAGGGCCTCACCGAATTCCTGCCGATCTCGTCCACCGCCCACTTGCGGATCGTGCCGGCGCTGGCGGGTTGGGACGATCCGGGGACCGCATTCACCGCGGTGATTCAGCTCGGCACAGTGCTCGCCGTGGTCCTGTACTTCTGGCGTGAGCTGTTACACGTTTCGGTTGCCTGGCTGCGGGGGTTGGTCGACAAGTCCGTCCGCGGCACGCTGGAGTACCGGATGGGCTGGTACCTGATCGTGGCCACGATTCCGGTAGCGGTGTTCGGCTTGATCTTCAGCGATCAGATCGAGACCGGTGCCCGCAACTTGTGGCTCATTGCGATAGCCATGATCACTTTGGCCCTCGTGTTGGCCGTGGCCGAGCGAATCGGCTCGCGAAAACGCGAAGAAGAAGAGATCAAGACTCGTGATGCGATCGCGGTCGGGGCGGCCCAAGCCCTGTCCTTGATTCCGGGCGTGTCTCGGTCGGGAGCCACCATCACCGCCGGCCTGTTCCGGGGACTGGACCGGGTCGCGGCCGCCCGGTTCTCCTTCCTCCTGTCGATCCCGGCGGTCGTGGCGTCCGGCTTGTTCGAGGCCCGAAAGATCGGCGGTGCCGGAGCTCCAGGCATGGGCGTAACGGTCGTCGCGACCGTGATTTCGTTCGCGGTCGGGCTGGCTTCGATCGCCTGGTTGATCAGCTACATATCCCGTCACTCAACGATGATTTTCATCGTGTATCGGATCGCGGTCGGCCTGCTGCTCATCGGTCTGCTGTCCGGTGGCGTCATCTCGGCGACGAAGTAGCGCACTATGGCAACCGTTCTCCTGCTCCGGCACGGACTGACGGCTATGACCGGCCCGGTCCTGGCCGGTCGAACGCCCGGCGTCGACCTCGACGAACGAGGCGTGGAGCAGGCGCAGTCCGTCGCTCAGCGCCTGGCAGGGATCGCGCTGAGCGCGGTCGTGACTAGTCCTTTGGAACGCTGCGCCCAGACCGCGAAGAGGGTGCTGGCGATGCAGCATTCCGAAGGCCGCAAACCGGTCAGGCGAAGCGAACGCCGGCTACTCGAGTGTGACTACGGCGATTGGACCGGGCAGAAGATCGCGACCCTGATCAAGCATCCGTTGTGGAAGGTCGTCCAAGCCAATCCGTCGGCGGCGACCTTCCCGAACGGCGAATCGATGAGCGCCATGGCTAGCCGGGCGGTGGCGGCCATTCGTAGACTGGACGCCGAATTCGAGTCGAGCTTCGGGCCCGATGCGGTGTGGCTCGCTTGCAGCCACGGCGACGTTATCAAGGCCATCCTGGCCGATGCGCTCGGGATGCACTTGGACCTGTTTCAGCGGATTGTTGTCGATCCGTGCTCGGTATCGGCCATCCGCTATACCTCTGGACGGCCATTCGTGCTTACGCTGAATGAAGCCGGCGGGGATCCGGCCAGGTTTGTTCCCCCGAGGACCTCCCAGGGTCGCCGCCGGCGCGGGAGTAGTGATGCGACGATCGGTGGAGGTGCGGGTGGCGGTTCGGTCTGAGTCAGAACGTAGGCTGAACCAGGGCATCAGCATCCAGACGATCCAATCCACGAACGCGAAGCGAGTATGAGCCGGCAATTCTTCTTCTTCGATCAGCCGCGTCGTTTCGTCGTTGGCACTGTTGGCGAACCCGGCGATCGGGTCTTTTTTCTCCAGGTGTCCGACAACGGCCGCGTGGTCAGCGTCGCGTTGGAAAAGACTCAGGTGAGCGTGCTGGCCGAACGTATGGAACAGCTGCTGTCTGATGTCGCCTCGCGAGCGGGCGAAGTGCTGGCCTCCGACGTCGCACCGGACACCTCGCCGCTGGAAAACCCGATCGATGAGGAATTCCGGGTGGCCGCGATGGCGCTTGCCTACGACGCGGACAGTAACCTCGTCGTCATTGAGGCGCAGGCGGCATCGGAGGATTCCGAAGTCGCCGAGGCGACTTTGCTCGAGGACGTGGAAGATGGCCCGGACGCGTTGCGAGTCAGGTTGGCACAGCAGGCCGCACTGGAATTCATCGCGCGGGCTCGCCGGGTAGTTGCGGCCGGCCGGCCACCGTGCCCACTGTGCAACCAACCTCTGGATCCTTCCGGGCATGTCTGCCCACGTCACAACGGCTACCGACGCCAGATCTAGGCGTCCGATCGTGACCGAGCTGACCCCTCCGCTGATTCTGCCGACCAGTGATGCGCTTAGTTTGCTGGCCGCGGGGGAGCTGTCGGTCGAAGGCCGGATCACCACAGCATCCAACGCGACGCTGTACTGCCGGATCGAAGCGGACGGCGTCGTGGCTGCCTGCGTATACAAGCCGGTAGCCGGCGAGCGTCCGTTGTGGGATTTTCCCGATGGCACCCTGGCTGAGCGTGAAGTCGCCGCATACCTGGTCAGTGCAGCGACCGGTATGAACCTGATTCCGCCAACCTTGCTGCGCGACGGGCCCTTTGGGCCCGGCATGGTCCAACTATGGATCGCCGAGGACGAGTCCGCCGATGTCGTATCCATGATCAACGCCGGCCAGTCATCGGCCTTGCAGCGAATGGCCTTGCTCGACTCGATCCTGAACAACTCAGATCGCAAGGTGTCCCATCTGCTGCCGGTGTCGGCCGCGGCTCAGGGACTATCGGGGACGGGCGAAACTGTGGCCGACGCCGAGTATCACATCTACGGCGTAGACCACGGGGTCAGCTTCGGTATCGAGAACAAGCTGCGCACGGTCTTGTGGCAATGGGCCGGCGAGCCGGTTCCCGAGGAGGGAATCGCGATGCTGCGCACCCTGGCCTCGACTTTCGACACCGGGCTCGGGGATCAACTGGCGGAACTGCTCACCACTCGGGAGGTGAAGGCCACGCGGAATCGGATCAACCGGCTTTTGCGGCGGCCGGTGTTTCCGATGCCACCGACGGATTGGCCGGCTGTTCCCTACCCGCCGTACTAGTTGGTTGCTGAGTGGATCCGGTCAGCCGGTGACAACACGCGGACCGGGTGCGCCCGGCTCGGCAGACCTCGCGGTGGTGACCGGGACGGCTACCGCTCGACGAACTCGGCCAGCCGCCGCAGCGTGGCCACCATTGCGGCCCGGTTGCGCCGCGGAAAGCGGAGCAGTCGCAGCAGCAGCCGGTTCTTTGCCCGCCGGGCGTCCCACTCCTCGGTCACCTCGGTGCGAGGCGTCGGTCCGATTGGGCTCCCGTCGACGGATTCGAGCGGGAGGAAGCGATAGCGCCAGGTGTGGTGATTGAAGTGCTGCCAGGCGATCACGCGCGGCTCGTCGAACTCGACCACCGAGTTGAGGATCCGGTACTTCGTGCCGAGATGCATGTTCATCCCGAACTTCGCGCCGAGGCTGAGCCGACGTGGACCGTCCGGTTGAACCTCTTTGAGCGATCCTGAGCCGTCGATCCTCGGATGCTGGGCCGGATCGGCGAGGACGTCGAAGAGCGCCTGGGCATCGGCCGCGATGACCCTGGAGACGCTGATGAAAAGCGATGATGACCGGCTCATCCAGCCAGCCTGCCGCGTGCCTGGTTAATTCGCGAACCGGCCTGGTGCGGCGGCGGCCGAGCCGTGCCGACCCGAGCCGCGACCGATAGGGGGCTCACGGCTACCGTGATGCCATGCGGTCCTGGTCTTATCCCGATGTTCCCCGGCTTCCGGGCCACGGCCATCCTCTTCGCTTGTATGACACGGCAACAGACGAAATACACCCGACGCAGCCGGTGGAGTCCGCCCGAATCTACGTGTGTGGCATTACGCCCTACGACGCGACCCATCTCGGACATGCGGCCACCTACCTCACCTTCGATCTCGTCCAGCGAGCCTGGCTCGACCAGGGCCTGGACGTGCACTACGTGCAGAATGTCACCGACGTCGACGATCCGCTGTTGGAACGAGCGGAGGCCACGGGTGTCGATTGGCGAGAACTGGCTGAGCAGCAGACGCAGCTCTTTCGGGACGACATGACCGCGCTGCGGGCCTTGCCACCACGCGACTACATCGGTGTGGTGGAGTCGATTCCCGAGATCGCGGAGGCCGTGGCCGAACTGCTGGCTGACGACAAGGCCTACCAACTCGATTCCGACATCTATGCCACGACGGACGGCAGCGGTCGGTTTGGCTATGAATCCCGTTACGACAAGGCAGAGATGCTCCAGCTGTTCGCCGAACGCGGCGGTGATCCCGAGCGGGTCGGCAAACGTAATCCCTTGGATGCCCTACTGTGGCGCGGTCCGCGCGATGGCGAACCGTCCTGGGCTTCGGCCGTCGGACCAGGTCGTCCGGGCTGGCACATTGAATGCTCCGTGATTGCCCGACGGCGTCTCGGGATGCGAATCGACGTGCAGGGCGGGGGATCGGACCTGCGATTTCCACACCACGAACACTCGGCTGCGCACGCCGAAGCCCTCACCGGTGAATGGCCGTTCGCGAGGCACTACGTCCATACCGGCATGATCGGACTGGACGGAGAGAAGATGAGCAAGTCTCGCGGCAACCTCGTGTTTGTGTCCAAGTTGCGGGGCGCAAACGTCGATCCGATGGCCATTCGGCTGGCGCTGCTGGACGGTCACTATCGCCAGGACCGCGAGTGGACCGGTGGGCGCCTGCCGAGCGCCGAGCGGCGATTGAGCCGGTGGCGAGAAGCGACCGCTGAGCTGAGCGGGCCGGCGGCCGATGGGACCCTCGAAGCCGTCCGAGCTCGTCTGGCCGATGATCTCGACACCGTCGGCGCTATCGCAGCGGTTGATGACTGGGCTGAGCGCAGCCTCGGTCGGCGCGGCGCCGACGACGCCGCGGATCCCCAGGCGCCTGGGCTGATCCGCGACGCAGTGGATGCACTGCTCGGCGTGTCGCTCAGACGCTGACTACGTCCACCACGATCGTCGTTGTGTTGTCCTTGCCGCCGGCGGCGTTGGCCTGACGAACGAGTTCAGCGGCCGTGTGGTGGGGATCCTCGAACGAGGCCAGAATCTTGGCGATCTCGTCATCGGACAGCTCATTAGTCAGGCCGTCCGAGCAGAGCAGGAATCGATCGCCGGCGACCGCGGGCAGAGACCAGATGTCCGGATGAGGAGCCGGATCCGACCCCAGCGACCGCGTGACCACATTGCGCCGGGGGTAGCTGCGAGCCTGCTCGGGGGTCAACCGCTCCGAATCCACCAATTCCTGCACCTCGGAGTGGTCAACGGTGACTTGGCTCAGCTGGCCGTCAGCCCACCGGTAAGCCCGCGAATCGCCGATGTTGAGGACGGCCCACCCGGTGGCTGGTTCGGGATCGTTGGGATCAGCGTCCGGGCAGAGACTCACGAACAGCCCCACCAGCGTCGTTCCCATCCCGTACTGGTCCCGCCGCTTTGCCGCTGTCTGCAGGATCCGGTCGTTGGCCAGTTGAACGGTCTGCTCGAGTAATCGAATTGGCACCGGCCCGCAACCCCGCAGCTCAGAGAAGGCCTCGGTGGCCAGTTGGCTGGCCACCTCCCCAGCCGCGTGCCCGCCCATGCCGTCCGCGACGACGAACGCCGACTCACTGGTCCAGTGACTGTCCTCGTTGGCGCTGCGGAGCTGGCCTACATCGGTTGCCGAACCCCAGCGCAGGGTGAACATGATTTGGGAGTGTAGGGCCAATTACATCGAGCCGGGAGGTCCTCCGCGATCACGCCGGCGAAGATAGCGCTCGAATTCCTGAGCTATGGAATCGCCCGAGGCTTCCCGCAGCTCGCCGTCGTCATCGCGCTCCTCGAGGTTGCGGATGTACTCCTGCACGTCCTCGTCCTCCTCGGCCATCTCATCGACCAGTTTCTGCCACTCGTCGGCCTGCGCGGGAAGCTCACCCAGCGGAACCGCGATGTCCAAGACCTCCTCGACCCGATGCAACAGCGCCATCGTCGCTTTCGGGTTCGGCGGCTGGGCCACGTAGTGCGGGACCGCCGCCCAGAAGGAGATGGCGGGAATGCCGGCCTTCACGCACGCGTCCTGCAACACGCCCACGATGCCGGTCGGTCCCTCATAACGACTGTTGTCCAGCCCGTACCTCGTGGCGCTGGCCGGGTCATAGGAGGTCCCGCTCACCGGCGTCGGCCGGGTGTGCGGAGAATCAGACAGCAGAGCACCAAGGGTTACCACGGTGCGCACGCCGAGGGTCTGCACGATGTCCAGGAGTTCCGCGCAGAAGCTGCGCCAGCGCAGGTTGGGTTCGATGCCGCGGACCAGCACCAGGTCGAAGTCCGCTCCCTCCGGCCGGCACACCGACAGGCGCGTCGTGGGCCAGGTGATCCGGCGACTGACGCCGTCAACCAGGCTGACGATCGGTCGGTTGACCTGAAAGTCGTAGTACTCGTCGGCGTCGAGTTCGGCCAGTGGATTGGCGTCCCAAGCCAACTCCAGAAACTCCACTGCCCCGGTGGCGGCGTCGCCCGCGTCGTTCCAGCCTTCGAACGCCGCCACGAGGACGGGATTCTTGAGCTCGGGCAAACCGTCGACGGTACTCATAGGCCCAGCCTACGACCCGGACCTCAGCGGCGAGCTTGATACACACCGCTCGGTGCTCGGCAAGCCAAGAAGGCCCAGATGTGCGGCCGCAGGATCAGTTCGAGGCTGGTCGGGGACTCTGAAATATGGCCGACAGGGCTGCGGCGAGCTCATCGTCGGCCTCGGGATTTGCCACGACCAGCAGCTCGTCACCGCAACGGAGCCGGACATCTGCGCCCACGGGCAAGAGTTCGCCGTTGCGTACTACCAGACTGATCGAGGCATCTCCCGGCAACTGAGGCAGGTCATCGAGACGGATCCCCTCGGCGACAGTGCCCTCGGCAACGGTGAGCCGATGGACGCCAGCCGGATCGTTGCCCAGCCGGATTCCGACCGACCACGGTTCGAGCGGCCGGGTTCGCATCGGGATATGCAACCATCTCGCGACGTCGGGAACGAGGCTGCCTTGAACCAGAACGGAGAACAGCACCACTACCACGACGATTCCGTACACGCGTTGGGCGTCAGGGATGTCCGCCGCCAGGATCAACGTCCCGAGCAGTATCGGGACGGCACCCTTCAGGCCCGCGAACAGGATGAACCAGCGCTCGTTGGTGGGTAGGCCGGATGGCAACAAGCAGACGCCGGCAGCCAGCGGCCGGATGATGATCGCTAGGACCGCGCCCACAACCAGGCCGGCCGCCCACACACTGGGGTGACTCAGCACGGACAGCTTCACCGTGAGACCCAGGAGCGTGAAAGCCACGATCTCGCCCAGACTGGCCAGGGCTGAGTGAAACCTTTGAATTTCGTGCTTGTAGGGAGCCCGGGAGTCGCCCAGCACGATGCCCGCCAGAAAAACCGCCAGGAAACCGGACCCATGGGCCAATGTGGTCACCCCGAACAGGATCAATGCGCAGGCGGCGGTACGCAGCGGGTACAGCCCCTCCCCGGGCAGCGGCACGGCCTGCATGAACCAGAGCATCGCCCTCCCGCCCAGGATTCCCAGGAGCGCACCGAGAACCATTTGGAGCGCGAATTCGCCGGCGACGTGAGCAAACGCTCCCGCATCGAGGTGGCCGGCCGAGATCAGGCTCAGCATCAGCGCGATCCCGACCGGGTCGTTGGCTCCGGACTCGCCCTCCAGGATCGTGCCGCTTCGGCCATCGACCTCACGCTTGCCGAGTACCGAAAACACCACCGCCGGATCGGTGGGAGCGATTGCCGTGGCCAGCAATATCGAAGTGAACCAGTCCAAGTCGAGGGCGAAATGTACGAACAGTGCACCAGCGGCGACGGTCAGAAACGTAGCGAGGACCCCGAGGACGACGATCGGAGCCGCCGATGTACGAAACCGCGGCCAGCCCATGTGCAGACCACCGTCGAACAGGATGCCGATCAAGGCCAGGGTGACGAGCCGTTCGACCAGCTGGTGGGGTGGCTCGTGCACCCGGGGCACGGCGGCGACCACGACCGCGGCTGCGATCAGCACCAGCAAGGGGGCCGGTATCCGGATCCGTTCGGTCAGGCGATTGGACAGTAGCGCCAACAACCCGACCGCGCCGACGAGGGCGATCAAGGTGGCGAACCGGTACGTATCCGACATGGCTCTCCGGGGCTAGGGATGACAAAAGCCTTGCCGACCAGACTTCCCGGCGCACCGCGAACAGCCTAGCGATAGCCGTAACGCATGATGGAACCGTGAGCATCGGCCCCGCTGCTGTGCTGTTCGACATGGACGGCACGCTTCTGGACTCCGAGAAAGTCTGGGACATCGCCTTGGCCGACCTCGCCCGGTGGCTGGGCGGTGAACTGTCAGAATCGGCTCGGACCCGCATGGTCGGTTCCAGCCTGGCTCGATCCATCGCGATCCTGCACGCCGATCTTGACATCGATGCGGATCCGGAAACCTCCGGTCATTACCTGCTGACCCGTACGGAGGCGCTTTTCCACACCAGCCTCGTGTGGAAACCAGGCGCCGAGAAGCTGCTGGCGGTCGTGCGTGACGCCGCGTTGCCGGCTGCTCTGGTGACCTCAACCCACCGCCGGCTCACCGAAGTTGCGCTCGACGTGATCGGCCGGCAGTACTTCGCGGTCACCGTGTGCGGTGACGAGGTCGGCCATCCCAAACCGCATCCTGAGCCCTACCTCAAAGCGGTGGGGCTGCTCGGGCTCGCCGCCGCCGACTGTTTGGTCATCGAAGACTCACCACTAGGCATTGCCTCGGCGGAGGCGGCTGGTGCCGCAGTCCTCGCGATCCCCAGTGAAGTGGACATTGAGCCGGCATCGAGGCGGGTCATTCGCAACTCCCTGCAGGCGATGACTGTGGAGGATCTTCGACAGGTCTTCAGAGCTCTGCGGCAACCGTCACCGTGAGGACGCGCCCGTCATCGGTGGGAGTTCTCGGAACTTCGGCGGGAAACGGAGGCAGCGTGCCGCCCTTGGCGGGGCAGAACTGCTGATACGAACACCAGCCACAGAGCTTTGATGGGCTCGGCCGGAACTCGCCCGTCGCGCTGGCGGTGGCGATGGCCTTCCAGATGGCGTGCAGCGTGCGTTCGAAACGAGCCAGCTCATCCGCGTCGGGCTGATAGCTGAGCGTGTCGGTATCGGCGAGGTACATCAGCCTTAGTTGGCGCGGAACGACGCCACGGATCCGCCACAACACCAGCGCATAGAACTTCATCTGGAAAAGCGCCTTGGCCTCAAAGGCCTCTCGAGGGATGGAGCCCGTCTTGTAGTCCACCACGCGAAGATCACCAGCTGGTGAGATATCTATGCGATCGACGTACCCACGCAGCCGCAGGCCGTCCAGGATGACTTCGACCAGCTCTTCACGGGCCGCCGGCTCCAGCCGGCGAGGGTCTTCGAGAGCAAAATAGTTCGCCACCAGTCCCCGCGCCGATTCCAGCCAGTCGGCGAGCTCATTTCCGTCCGTGTCATCGGCGAACAGCGTGGCCAGCTCGGGATTCACGGCCAGGAGTTGTTCCCAGCTCGGTGCGATGTCGGCTTGGGCCTGATCCAGCGTGCGCTCATCGGCTGGAAGGTCGTAGAGGTGCTCAAGTACCGCATGCACCACCGTGCCTCGGGTGGCCGCACGGGTCGGCAACTCTGGAAGCCGATCGATGCTTCGGAACCGGTACAGCAACGGGCAGGTCTTGAAGTCGGAGGCCCGAGATGGGGACAGGGACCCGACGATGGCCGGGTCCGGCATCGCAACCGAGCTGGTCTCGAAGCTGACCTCAGCGCCGGGATGTGCCGTGTGAGTTGCGGTGTGGTCGGCGGGAGAACTGATAGCGGGCGGCGGGGCGGTTTCGGCCATACGGCGAGCCTAGATCGTGGCTCTGACAGTTCATCGCCGCCAAGCCGCAAGAACCGACCCTGGTTTAGCGAATCAAAGCCAGCGCAGATGCTTCCACGGCCAGATCACGGCGAACGCGCGCCCCACGATCGCGTCCTTGGCAACGGTGCCGAAAACCCGGGAGTCCGCAGAGTTGCACCGGTTGTCGCCCATCATGAAATAACGTCCGGGCGGCACCTTGACGGCGGCGAAGCTGGCCGTGCCATGGCAGGCCGGGTTGAGGTAAGGCTCGTTGAGCGCTTTTGACCCGATGTAGACCTGCCCGTCGTGCGCGCTCACGGTCTCACCCGGCAGCCCGATCACCCGCTTGATCAGCTCATCGTCCTCGGTTTGCGCCAGCGGCGGCTTGTCGAATACGACGACGTCGGCCCGTGAGATCGAGCCGAACCGGTAGGAAAGTTTGTCGACGATCACCAGGTCGGGCTGGCACCCGGTACAGCCGTGCAACGTCGGCTCCATCGACCCCGACGGAATGTAGAAGGTGGCGACCACGTACGTACGCAGCACGAAAACCGCGGCCAATGTGATCGCGACCAAACCAAGCATCCGCAGCGGTCCTCTCCACCGCTTTCGTCGTCGGGGCGAAGCGTGATGGCCGCTCTTGTGGCCATTGTTCGAACGGGTCAGAGCCGGGACAACACGCACCGCACCCGACGCCGAAGGCCCGCTCAACCCGAACGGTGCGAGCGAGGCGCCCGTCACTGTGGTGAGCGGACCAGTTTCGCTGCGCAGCGCCCCGTTTGACGTTGTGCCGCTGGGCGCAGCCACGTTTTGCGCACTGGCCGGAGCGGTGCTGCGCCGTCGATCGTGATGGTTTCGACGCTCCTTGCGAGCGCGCCGGTCACGGCCCGTCCGACGCTCCACGACGCGCGCCTCGATCTGAGCGCGCAGATCCGGAGCGGGAGGATTCCCACGCTCTGGATCGACGATGGCCACAGCCTGAAGGCTAAACCGTGGACCCGCCGACTATCGCCAGGATCAGTCCGCACCAGTGGGCAAGGCCATAGTGCGGCCTGCCTTAGCTCCGCCTTGTGCCGGCCATCCCGATTGAGAATCTGCCCGGTCCGATAAACGTAGGATTGCAGAGTGACTAAGCCGACCGGCCCGCCGAACTCCTCGAGTTCACGAGGCTCGACCGGACCTTCCGGCGACGGTCCGGCCACCGGGCGGCTACTCAAGCTCGGATCCGTGGTCGGGGTACCGATCTATGTCTCGCCCAGCTGGATCATTGTGGCGGCTTTCATCACCCTCAGTTACGCCGACTTCCTGCGTGATCAGATCGAGGGCGCTTCGCGGACGCTGTCCTACACTCTGGCGCTCGTGTTTGCCGTCGCTCTCGCCGTGTCCGTACTGGCCCACGAGCTAGGTCACACCATGGTCAGCCAGGCGGTGGGTTTGCCGGTCCGACGCATCGTGGTGTTCCTGCTCGGGGGCGTATCCGAGATCGAGGGCGAAACCAAACGACCTCGCGACGAATTCGCGATAGCAGCCGCCGGCCCGGCAGTGTCCTTCCTCTTGGCCGGCGTCCTGTGGGGTATCGGGTCATTACCTCCGACCCGCTCGGCTGCCCAGGTAATGCTGATCCTGCTGGCCTGGAGCAACCTCGTCATCGCAGTGTTCAACGTGCTTCCCGGTCTGCCGCTTGACGGCGGACGGCTGCTGCAAGCCCTGGTATGGCGAGTGGGCAAAGATCGTGGACGAGCTGTGCGAGCCGCGGCCTGGTCCGGACGGTTCGTAGCCGTGGCGGTCGGTGTACTGACTCTGCTCGCCAACTCGTTGATGCAACGAACCGACACAGTTGATCTCGCATCGGTCGCCGGGACCGCCATGGGCTTTGCGATTGCCGCGTTTCTCTGGTTCGGTGCCTCTCAAACTTTGCGATCCTCTGAGCTCGGTCAGCGGGCCGAGGCGCTGCAGGTTGGCCACTTGATTCGGCCGGCCGTGTACCTGCCGGCCGACACTCCGGTCGCGGAGGCAGTGCGCCGGGTGGCGCAAGCCCGGGCGGCTGGAATTGTCGTCATAGATCGCGGTGGCTTGAGTCGCGGTATTGTGCGCGAGGCCGATATCGCACAGCTCGAACCATCTCGCCGACCCTGGATGACGGTCGCCGATGTCGCTCGTTCCCTGGAGCCTGGCCTGGTGATCTCCGACAGCACGAACGGCGAGGAATTGTTGAAGCACGTACAGGCAACTCCGGCTTCTGAATACCTCGTCATCGGCGCCGACGGAGTGAGCCGCGGTGTGATGGCCACGGTCGATCTGGCCCGCGCCCTCGGCCTTCCTCAACCGAACCCTATCCGCACATGACGTCGGTGACTCGGACGGGTTTCCAGGTGGGGGATCGGGTCCAGTTGACCGACCCTAAGGGCCGGCTGCACACGGTCACGCTTGAAACGGGCAAGCTATTCCATACCCACCGGGGGGCGATCTCGCACGACGATCTGATCGGCCGGCCGGATGGCTCCGTGGTGCAGGCCACATCTGGAACGTTGTATCTGGCGTTGCGGCCGCTACTGGTGGACTACGTGTTGTCGATGCCTCGGGGCGCGGCGGTGATCTATCCGAAGGACTCCGCTCAGATTCTCACTCAGGGCGACATCTATCCCGGGTGTGTGGTGATGGAGGCGGGCGCCGGATCCGGGGCCCTGACGTGTTCGCTGTTGCGAGCGGTCGGTCCCCAGGGCCGAGTTATTTCCTACGAACGGCGGGCCGATCACCTGGAGCATGCTCGACGCAACGTCGAAGTCTTCTTCGGAGGGGAACCACCGAACTGGGACGTGCGTGAGGCCGATGTGATCGAGCATCCGTCCGCGGACACGGTCGATCGCGTGATTCTCGACATGCTGGCCCCGTGGGATGTCGTGGACGCCGTGAGCCAGGCCCTACGGCCAGGAGGCGTGCTGGTGGGTTACGTCGCTACCACGACCCAGCTGTCTCGCCTGGTCGAGTCGTTGCGATCTCATGGCGGCTACACCGAGCCCCATGCCTGGGAATGCATGGTGCGCAACTGGCACGTGGTGGGCCTGGCCGTGCGGCCGGATCACCGTATGCAGGGCCACACTGCGTTTTTGGTCACCGCCCGCCGGCTGGCGCCCGGGGTGAGCATGCCCGTACGCCAGCGACGACCGTCCAAAGCGGTCGAGCTGGACGAGGCGTTCGGCATTCTCACCGAGCGGATGAGCCCGGTTGCGCTCGACACCGGCGACGCTGCTGAAACCGCGCAACGGCCAAGCCGATCCGGGCGGCGCGCGCTGCCCTGACCCCATCCAGCCTTGGGGGATTGGAAGCCTGGGCTAGCCGGCGTCTGGGCCCGCGATCTCGTGGCCATCGCAGGCGCGGCTGACGTGGATGCAGTTGCCTGGACATTCCTGAGCGGATTCGATGACGTCCAGGCGCAGACCGCGTGGAACGTCGACCGAGATGCCGGGGGCGAGTTTCAGATCACCGGTGTCGTCCTTGACATAGGCCAGCCCGTCGACGTCGAACTCGAACACCTCGGGGGCGTACTGGACGCACAGGCCGTCTCCGGTGCACAGATCCTGATCGATCCAGACCTTGAGTTCCTCGGCTGATTCCGGCGGTGTAACCAACGTGATGATCCACTTCTGACTCGAGTGACTGACTCCTGCGGGCATCCCGCAGGAGCCACCACGTAATGGACGCGTAACCAAACACCAGAGTAGATGGGCGCGCGAATTCACAAGGCGTGTGTAGGGTGATTTTCGGAGCGAGGCACACTTCGGCAGGAGGGGTCCGCATGGCGGAAGAGTCCGGCACTGAGCGGGGAAAGCAGCGCGATGGCACGCACCCGGATGCAGCGGAGCTTGCCCACGAATTGGAGTTGTTGCGCGCCCGGCTCGCGGAGTCGCCGCGTCAGCTGCGGTTGATGGAAGACCGTCTGATCGAGACCCAGGCCCGAGTCGCATCGCTGACCGATCGCAACGATCGGCTGGCCGATACCCTGCGTGACGCCCGCGAGCAACTGATCACGCTCAAGGAAGAGATCGACCGGTTGGCCCAGCCCCCGTCCGGCTACGGCGTGTTTCTGGGCAAGGTCGACGACCACACGGTGGACATCTTCACCGGCGGTCGGAAGTTGCGGGTCGCCGTGTCACCCGAGGTGGGCATCGACACCCTCATGCATGGCCAGGAGGTCATGCTCAACGAGGCCATGAACATCGTCGAGGCCCGCAGTTATGAGCGTTCCGGTGAAGTCGTAATGCTCAAGGAGATCCTCGAGGGCGGGGATCGGGCCTTGGTCATCGGCCACACCGATGAGGAGCGTGTGGTCCACATCGCGGACATCCTCCGTGGCCAGCCGCTTCGGGTCGGCGACTCCCTGCTGCTCGAGTCACGCTCGTCCTACGTTTACGAGCGGGTGCCCAAAAGCGAGGTCGAAGAGCTCGTTCTTGAAGAGGTTCCCGACATCGACTACGCCGACATCGGTGGATTGGCCAAGCAGATCGAGGCCATCCGGGATGCCGTCGAGTTGCCCTTCCTGCACGCGGAATTGTTCCGTGAGCACCAGCTGCGCCCACCGAAGGGCATCTTGCTCTACGGTCCGCCCGGATGTGGCAAGACACTCATCGCCAAAGCGGTGGCCAATTCGCTGGCCAAGCAGGTGGCCAAGGTCCGTGGGGAGAGCGGTGTCGTCGATGCCGACGGCGGGACGCAGCACGCCAAGTCCTACTTCTTGAACATCAAGGGCCCGGAGTTGCTGAACAAGTACGTCGGCGAGACCGAGCGGCATATCCGTCTGGTCTTCCAGCGCGCGCGTGAGAAGGCGTCCGAGGGCACGCCGGTGATCGTCTTCTTCGATGAGATGGACTCGATCTTCCGCACGCGTGGATCCGGGGTGTCCTCCGACGTGGAGAACACCATCGTTCCCCAGCTGCTGTCCGAGATCGACGGCGTCGAGGGCTTGGAGAACGTCATCGTCATCGGCGCGTCCAACCGCGAAGACATGATCGATCCGGCGATCCTGCGGCCGGGCCGATTGGACGTCAAGATCAAGATCGAGCGGCCAGATGCGGAAGCTGCTCGTGACATCTTCGCCAAGTACATCCTGCCGACGCTTCCGATCCACGCCGACGACCTTGCTGAACACGGCGGCTCGGCCGAGGCCACCGTCAACGCCATGATCCAGAACACCGTGGAACGGATGTACTCCGAAACCGATGACAATCGGTTCCTGGAAGTGACCTACGCCAACGGTGACAAGGAGACCCTGTACTTCAAGGACTTCAACTCCGGCGCCATGATCCAGAACATCGTGGATCGGGGGAAGAAGATGGCGATCAAGGATTTGTTGACCTCCGGTCAGCGGGGTTTGCGGATGCACCACCTGCAGGCCGCCTGCGTGGATGAGTTCCGTGAGAATGAGGACCTTCCCAACACGACGAACCCGGATGACTGGGCTCGTATCTCCGGCAAGAAGGGCGAACGGATCGTCTACATCCGCACGCTCGTCTCCGGTGGCAAGGGTGGGGACGCCGGTCGGGCCATCGACACGATCTCCAACACCGGTCAGTACCTGTGACCATTCGGGCCGGCCGGCTGTTTGATTGGACAGGATTCCTGCGGGTGTAGGACCACGTCCACGGCGGCCGACCACGTAGCCTGGAGCCATGAGCGTTGTCCGGGTGATGGGGACCGAGGTCGAGTACGGCATCAGCCTGCCCGGGAATCCCAACGCTAACGCGATGCTGCTCTCGGCTCAGATCGTCAACGGCTACGCCTCCATGTTGCCGGGTGGACGGCGCCGCCGACCCGGATGGGATTTCGAGGAAGAGTCGCCACTGCGCGACGCCCGGGGCTTCGACCTGTCGGGCCCCAACAACGTTGCCGAGCGTTTTCTGGAAGATGAGGAAGACGCCGGCCTGGCCAACGTAGTTCTGCAGAATGGCGCCCGGCTCTATGTCGATCACGCCCATCCGGAGTACTCCACGCCTGAGGTGACCAACCCGCTGGACGTCGTCCGATTCGACAAGGCCGGCGAGCGGGTGATGGTCGCCGCGGCGGCGCAAGCGGCTCGCCTGAACGGTGCTGTCATCACGCTGTACAAGAACAACACCGACAACAAGGGCGTGTCCTACGGCGCCCACGAGAACTACCTGATGAGCCGCCACACACCCTTCTCATCGATCGTCAGCCAGCTCACCCCGTTCTTCGTGACTCGCCAGGTCGTGTGCGGAGCTGGTCGGGTCGGCATCGGGCAGGACGGCCATCGCCACGACTTTCAGATCAGCCAGCGGGCCGACTTCTTCGAAGTCGAGGTCGGCCTGGAGACCACACTCAAGCGTCCGATCATCAACACCCGCGACGAGCCGCACGCCGACGCGGAGAAGTACCGGCGACTGCACGTCATCCTCGGCGACGCCAATCTGGCCGAGCTGTCCACATTCCTCAAGGTCGGCACGACATCGCTGGTCCTGGCGATGATCGAGGACAAGTGGCTGACCGACGACCTCAGAGTTGCCGAGCCGGTCCGCGAGCTGCGGGCGGTCAGTCACGACCCGAGCCTTCAGCACGCTATTCGGCTGGCCGACGGGCGGAGCGTCACCGCGCTGGATTTGCAGTTGGAATATCTGGATCGCTCACGCAAGTACGTCGATGACCGCTACGGCGCTGATGCCGACGCGCAGACGGTGCAGGTGCTCAACGAGTGGGAATCGGTGCTGACTCGTTTGGCCGAGGACCCGATGTTGTTGGCCGGTGAGCTTGACTGGGTGGCCAAGCTGCGCCTGCTCAACGGCTACAAGGAGCGCGATGCGCTGGATTGGTCGGCGCCGCGACTGCATGCGGTGGATTTGCAGTACGCCGATATTCGCCCCGACAAAGGTTTGTACAACCGCCTGGTGCAGCGGGGATCGATGCGCACCCTGATCGATCCAGCCGACAGCGAACGCGCGGTCACCCAGCCGCCCCAGGACACCCGCGCCTACTTTCGCGGCGAGTGCCTGCGGCGTTATCCCGAGTCGGTGGCTGCCGCGTCCTGGGATTCGGTGATTTTCGACGTCGGGCAACAGTCCCTAGTGCGCGTTCCGACCCTGGAGCCGTTGCGTGGTTCGAAGGCCCACGTGGCCGAGCTGCTGGACCGGTGTCCGACCGCGCTGGCACTGGTCGACGAGCTTTTGGGGCATCCTCCCAACGGCTGAGCGCTCTGGACTACTAGTGTCGATGTGTACCCACCGAGGGGTGGGCGTGTGGAGGACACCATGGCCAGTCACGAAGGTGGGCAGTCTCGCCCGTCCAAGAGCCGCGAGACCGAGGAGGAGATCGACGAGGTTTCATCCGCCGATGTCGCCGAGCGGCACGAGAAGTTGACCGACGACGTCGACGCGATTCTCGATGACATCGATGAGGTGCTCGAAACCAACCCGGAGGACTTCGTGCGCAGCTTCGTGCAGAAGGGCGGCCAGTGACCGCGGATACTCGTGGGTTGCTGCGATTCGCCACCGACCCCGGCTCGTCGTCTTTCGTCGAGTTCCTGTCGGCCGCTGCACCCGACCAACTTCCCTCGCACCGAATGATGGACCCGGCCATGACCGTGCACGCGACCACGATCGTGGCCGCGATCTACGACGGTGGTGTCGTGATGGCCGGCGACCGCCGGGCGACAATGGGCAACCTGATCGCCCAGCGGGACATCGAGAAAGTATTTCCCGCTGATGACTTCACGCTGGTCGGCATCGCCGGTACCGCGGGCATGGCGATCGAGTTGGTACGACTTTTCCAGGTCGAGCTCGAACACTACGAAAAGATCGAGGGCACGTCGCTGACGCTGGACGGCAAGGCGCAACGCCTAGCCACAATGGTCCGCGGCAATCTGGGCGCGGCCATGCAAGGGTTGGCGGTGGTGCCGCTGTTTGCCGGTTTCGACGCGGCGGACGCAGCGGCTCATGGTGCTTCGGGCGCCGGCAAGATCTACAGCTATGACGTGGCCGGTGGCCGCTATCCCGAGCAGTATTACCACTCGGTTGGCTCCGGGTCGGTATTCGCCAAGAGCGCCTTGAAGAAGTTGTGGCGGACCTCGATGTCGGAGGAAGACGCCGTCGCGGTCGTGGTCGAATCCCTGTACGACGCCGCCGATGACGACTCCGCCACCGGTGGTCCTGACCTCACTCGCCGGATCTACCCGGTGGTGTACGCAGCGACCGCCGACGGAGTCCGCCGCATCGGAGACGCGACTCTGGATGCCATCGTCCGGACACTTACCGAGCGCCGGGCCGGCTCGCCGGGATCCTAGGCCCTCATTCGTGATGGCGGATCGCCTCACAACCTTCTTAAACATGGGAGTTGACCGATGTCAATGCCGTTCTACGCTTCGGCCGAGCAGATCATGCGCGACCGGTCCGAGTACGCCCGCAAAGGCATCGCTCGTGGTCGCAGCGTGGTGGTACTGACCTACGTTGACGGCGTGCTGTTCGTGGCCGAGAATGCGAGCTCGGCCTTGCACAAGGTGTCTGAGATCTATGACCGGATCGGCTTTGCTGCGGTCGGCAAGTACAACGAATTTGAGAATCTACGGGTGGCCGGTATCCGGTTGGCCGATCTGCGGGGCTACTCCTATGACCGTCGAGACGTGACGGCTCGAGCACTGGCCAATGCTTACGCCCAAACGCTCGGCTCGATCTTCACCGAACAGCAGAAGCCTTACGAGGTCGAGTTGTGCGTCGCTGAGGTCGGAACCGACCGTGCCGACGATCAGCTGTACCGACTTTCCTATGACGGCACCATCGTCGACGAGCCTGAGTTTCTAGTGATGGGCGGTCAGGCCGATACGGTTGCGGCCGCTCTGAAGGCGTCCTACCGTCCGGCACTTCCGCTGAACGAAGCAGTCACGATCGCGGTGGCCGCGCTAGCCTCGGTGGGCGCGGACAACGGTTCGCCACGCAGCCTGCCGGCCGACAGCCTCGAGGTGGCCGTGCTGGACCGCAACCGGGCTCAACGCAAGTTTCGCCGTATCGTCGGCCCGGCCTTGACCAGCCTGCTGCCTTCGCCGGACGCAGCTCGTGATTCCGCGCCGGTGGCGGGGGAAACCGAGCAGCAGGCTGGCCGTCCAGTGACGCCGGAAGGATCGAGTGAACCGCCGAACGACGGTGGTTCCGTCGAACCGTCCAGCTAACCGGCTACCACATTCTGGCCGGAAATCGAGACCGCCACGGTGCTCAGCCCGGTGGGCGCCGGACCGCTGATCCGGGCGCCGGTTTCGCCGTTGAAGACGGAGCCATGGCGTGGGCACACGAATGTCGAGGAACCCGGGTTGACGATCGCACCTTCGTGTGGGCAAACGGCGCTGAACGCCGCCACTTCCGCCTGACCGGTGCGCGCGATGATGATCGGGTTGCCTTTGGCATCCCTGGCCGAGATCGCGCTGCCCACGCTGATCGACGCCAGGCTCGCTAGCACCGGCCCGGACGCCGCCTCGGACGAGCTGGTTGCCGGTGAGGGGGAGATCGTCCTGGCGCCCGTCGCGGAGGCCGTAGAACCCGAATTCGACGGGCCCGCACCACCTGGGACGGATCTGGTGGTGTCGGCCGGAGGGTCTTCCGCCGGTTTGGCTGCGGTACAGGCTGCTAGCACGAATGCCGCCGCGCTGGTCGCCCCGAGTACGAGCACCGAGCGCCGGCTGAATTGGCAGGGCGCAGGTGTGGGGGTGTCGTCCGGGGAATCCATGTTGAGCTCCGATCACAGGTTGATGCCCATATGCCTTAGCCAACGCGTCGGTGACCGGTTGGGTTCAGGAAGTCGACGTTGAACCGGCTGTGAATCTGGTGCGTAGTGATGAGATGACGGGGAAGGGGGTAGCGGCAATGGCCGGCGACAGGACGAGCACCACCGAACAAGAAGCGATGCGCGCGTTGCATGACGAGCATGCTGCCGCCTTGTGGTCCTTCGCCGTCCGCCTGACCGGTGGCGACCGACAGGCTGCTGAAGATGTCGTCCAGGAGACCTTGCTGCGGGCCTGGCGCAGCCCGCAAAGTCCGGTGTTTTCGGCGGATCAGCAGGGTTCGGCTCGCGGTTGGCTCTATACCGTGGCCCGGCGCATCGTGATCGATGAGTGGCGTTCCCGCAGCGTGCGTCCGGAGAAGTTGGTATCCGAGGTACCGGAATCCGGGATCGGTGACGGTACCGAACAACTGATACAGGCCCGACTGTTCGCCGATGCGCTGGGCAAGCTCAGCATCGAGCATCGCGCGGTCCTGGTCGAGATGTTCTACAAGCGCGCAACCGTAAGAGAGACGGCCGAGAAACTGGGAATCGCCGAGGGAACTGTCAAATCACGCACCCACTATGCGTTGCGTGCGTTGAAGCTTGCGCTCGCGGAGATGGGGGCATTATGAGCGGGGGGTTCCCGGGCTCGGGTGAATTCGACGCGACCGAGGATCCGCGAGTCGCCGCTCAGATCGGCCGAGTGGCCGCCGAGCACGACCGCTTCGCCTTTGACGATGCGGCCTACCTTCTCGGAGCTTTGTCAGCCGAGGACCGCCTGGCCTATGAGACGCACCTGCGCGAGTGCCCGCTGTGCCAGAGCTCGGTCGATGAACTTAGCGAGCTACCACGCCTGCTCGAGCAAGCTGATCTTCCGGCCTGGACCTCAGAGCAGCCACCGGAAACCCTGCTGCCGCGCTTGTTGAGGCAGGTACAACGCGAAGGTCGCAAGCGTCTGATTCGGGCGAGTGTGATTGGCCTGTCCGCGGCCTGCCTGGTGACCCTGCTGGTTTTCTTCGGCACGAGCGTGTGGCATAAGGAGCACAAGGCGCAGGTGGTAGCCATGCACAGCGTGGCTTCCGGCGAACAAACGGTGTGGGCCAATGTGATGCTCAGCGAGTCCGACGAAGGCACCACGATCAAGCTCACCTGCGGTTATCACACGGTAGGCGCCTATGACCCGCCGACGTCGCCGGACAAGCTTCCCTGGTACCACATGGTCGTTATCAACCGCTCCGGTGAAGCGACGACGCTGGGCAGCTGGCCCGCGCCGCAGCCGGGCGAGAACGTCGTAGTCGGCAAGACCACCCATTGGTCCAAGAGCGACATCGCGACGGTCGAAGTCACGACGGCCACTGGGAAGCCACTGCTGCGGGTCGATCTCTGATCCGTTAGGGGGCCTTGAAGCATTGCCGGCGGGCTGAGGACTAGAGGCGTCCCTCACGAACCAGATGCGATGAAACCACGAGGTTGCCCAGGTAGTTCTGGGAAGCCTGATCGAAGGTGCCGGTGCAGGTGATCAGGCGCAACACCGGATCGGTGGTCGGGCCGTAGACGGTCGACTGTGGAAAAGTGTTCTTCGGATATGCCTGCACGCTGTCGACCTGAAAGACCGCCGTAGTCCCGTCCATGCGCAGAACCCGGATCTCATCGCCAACTCGTAACTGCTTGAGGCGAAAGAAGACGGCCGGCCCGTTGACCGAGTCGACATGACCCACCACGATCGCCGGTCCGATGCTGCCCGGCCGCACGCCGGCCGCATACCAACCAGCCTGCGCACTGTTGGTGGGAACCGGCAGCGCGCCGTCGGCTTGCAGATTCAACGCTTGCAGGGTGGTGTTCACCCCGATCGAGGCCACCGTGAGCCGGACTGGTGGGCTCGCCGTGTGAGCGCGCGCGCCGGTGAGGTCGGGGTTGAGCAGGCCGAGCGCGCTGTCGGATGGGGGATCGGACAGGAATGCGGCGCGGCTGGCCCCGCCGGGATCGCCGAACGCGATATAGGCGCTCAGCGCGATCAGGACACCGAAGATGGCGCCGGTGATCGCCCGGCGCAATCCTAGGAATCGGCTTTGCCGCTCGTGCCGACCGGCCCCAGCCTGTTTCGCGGATACCGGCCTGGCGGATCGCTCACGGCGCTGGAGGTGCGTCGCGCGCGACCGCTGAGCTTCACCATGCCGGCCAATCCGGCCAGCGCGCTCAGCAACGCGGGCGCCACCTTCGCCGACGGCAGCTGAATAGGTCCCCGCCCGGCTCCGCTGCTTGTTGACGGCCTGGATATCACGACGCGGTCTGGTCATCCGCCCACCTGATCCGGTACCGCGGCAATCGGGGACCACGTCCAGGTCATCGAATGGTCGGTGTTCTCATGTATGCGCAGCGGGTGAAAGTCGGCGGCCAAGCCGTCAGCGATGCCCGCCAGAGCGGCCACCGGGATGCCGATGAATCGGATCGAGCGAATGGGCGCACCCACCCGTCGCCCGGCCGGATCCACCGGTGGTGGCAGCAATCGCAGCGGCGACTTCTCAGCGAGGACGGCCAGCATGCTGGCGGCGCGCAGATCAAGCATGCCGTCGCTCAACATCCGCGACAGGGCAGCGTCGGCCGTGATCCTCGTATTCTGGCTGAGCGCTTGGCCGGCTTGTCGTCGAGATCCCTTGTCTTTGCTCAGCTGTTGCCTGAATCGAGCCTTACCGCCAGAAGGAAGCTGAACAACTGTGACCTGTTGTACGTCAGTGCCGAACGCGGCCAGTGGGTTGGCGCCTTGCATCAGGTCGGCGACCAGCGGCGACGGCTGGGCCGTGGCGGGCGGTGCGGCCGGAACGGTCAGCGCGTAGTAGGGCCTGGTCGACGACCTCACCACGTCCGCGAAAGCGGCCAGATCGTCGTCGGGACCCGTTATGGAGGCAGGTGGAAAGCCAAGCCGGACCAGGTCCGTCTTGATTGCTCGGTCCACCACCAGCACGCGGCTGCGGGGATCTAGGTTGGCCCGGAGCCAGGCTTCGCCAGAAATCAGAGCCTGGTTCGGGGCCAGGACCGTGCCCTGATCGCTGTGCACGGCGCGCACCAGGATCACGGCCTCCGCACCGAGGGCAACCGTGATGGCCGTGACGAGCGATCCGAGGCCGATCCAGGTCCGACGCGTGATGTGCCGCAGCGACGTTGCCGATCCAGCGCCGGGGGATGGTGCCAGTGGCAGCGCTACGGGATACAGCGGTCCCGGTCGTGGAGCAGCCGGAGGTTGCGGTGCCGGCGGGCGAACTGCCGGCGGGCGAACTGCCGGCGGGCGAACTGCCGGCGGGCGAACTGCTGGTGGGCGAACTGCCGGCGGGAGAACTGCGGCAGTCGGAACAGAACGCGGCCGACCAATGGACGGTCGATCAGGGGACGGTGGATCAGGGGATGGTTGATCAGTGGGCGGCCCCCAGGCCAGCTCAGCTGCGCGGTTGTGGCTCGGAAGGTAGGTCGGTAGCAGGAGCTGCGGGCTCATTGAAGTTCACGTCCACACTCCGATAAGAACCACACGACACGTCCCCCGAACGGTGCAGCGTTGCCGAGCTGGGAGAGCGGTTCTGCCGACCGCGAGTTCCCCGTTCACGCAGCATTATGAAATAGGTTGCGGGCATTTGCTGGTAACTGGCAACACGAAACGGGGATCTACTGGCAAAGTGGGCAAATTCGTTAACATTGATCACAGGTTGCCTACCCTGCGTTGCCAACTGCGTTCGCAAAGTAACAGGCGCCGCCTCGGCGTCAACCTGATCAGCCGTTAGGGTGAAGTAGTGCAGCGACGTATTTTCGGAATCGAGAACGAATACGGTGTGACCTGCACCTTTGAAGGTCAACGCCGGCTCAGCCCCGACGAGGTGGCCAGGTACCTGTTTCGGCGCGTCGTCAGCTGGGGTCGGTCGTCCAACGTTTTTCTTCGCAACGGGGCTCGTCTGTACCTCGACGTAGGCAGTCATCCGGAGTACGCGACCCCCGAATGTGACTCCTTGACCAGTTTGGTCGCACACGATAAGGCGGGGGAACGGATCCTCGAGGGGTTGATGATCGATGCCGAACGCAGGCTGAACGACGAGGGCATCGCCGGAGACATCTACCTGTTCAAGAACAACACTGATTCGGCGGGTAACTCCTACGGCTGCCACGAGAACTTCCTCGTTGCTCGCCACGGTGAATTCAGCCGCATGGCCGACGTCCTGATTCCCTTCCTGGTGACCCGCCAGCTCATCTGCGGCGCCGGCAAAGTCCTGCAGACGCCGCGTGGCGCGGTGTTCTGCCTCAGTCAGCGGGCCGAACATATTTGGGAGGGCGTGTCCTCGGCGACGACTCGATCACGTCCGATCATCAACACCCGAGACGAGCCGCATGCCGACGCCGAGCGGTATCGGCGCTTGCACGTCATCGTGGGCGATTCCAACATGAACGAGAGCACAACCTTGCTCAAGGTTGGCAGCGCCGACCTGGTGCTTCGCATGATGGAGCAGGGCATTTCGTTCAAGGACTTGACTCTGGAAAACCCGATCCGGGCCATTCGTGAGATCAGTCATGACCTCACCGGAACCCGGCAGGTGAAGCTGGCCAGTGGACGAATGGCGAGCGCTCTGGAAATTCAACGTGAATACTTCGAGAAGGCTGTCGCGTTCGTGGAGACCTCTGGAGCCGACCCGGTTTCGGTGCAGGTGCTCGACTTGTGGGGACGGACCTTGACGGCAATTGCCAGCAACGATTTGAGCCTCATCGACCGCGAAATCGACTGGGCGACGAAGTATCAATTGATCGAGCGGTATCGCGCGAAGTTCGATCTGCCGCTGTCCTCACCACGCGTGGCTCAACTGGACCTGACATACCACGACATCAGGCGGGATCGCGGCTTGTTCTACCTGCTCCAGAACAAGCATGCGACGAGCCGTGTGGTCAGCGACCTGGCGGTTTTCGAGGCGAAGAGTGTTCCGCCGCAGACGACGAGAGCGCGGTTGCGGGGCGAATTCATCAAGCGGGCTCAAGAGACCCGTCGTGACTTCACCGTGGATTGGGTGCACCTCAAGCTCAACGACCAAGCCCAGCGCACTGTGTTGTGCAAAGACCCGTTCCGTTCGGTCGATGAGCGGGTCGACAAACTCATCGCCTCTATGTGACCGGCAATGCATCCCGACCAACTCAGGCTTCCCGCTCGGGGTGGCGCACGCACACGCGGTCCGCGTCGAATACCGTTCTCGGATATGGCGGCCCGACGACAGCAACGACTGGTCAACCTGGTGTTGCTGCTGCTGTCGACCCGACAGTTCATCACCGCTGAACGAATCCGCGACACGGTTGAGGGTTACGAGGTATCCGAGGACGCTGCCAATCCGGATGAAGCGTTCAAACGAAGCTTCGAGCGGGACAAGGCTGAGTTGCGCGAGCTAGGAATCCCACTGGAAACCGGTCGAAATTCGGCGTTCGATACCGAGGACGGCTACCGGATCGCCCGCAAGGACTTCGAGCTGCCACCGATCGAGTTCACGGCCGACGAAGCGGCCGCCGTGGGCCTGGCGGCCAGGCTGTGGAGTTCGGCCACCCTGGCCAGTGAGGCACGTACGGCACTCATCAAACTCCGGGCCGCCGGTATCGAGATAGAGGAACCACCCGGTGCCGACGCCCTGCCACTGCTGGCCGGCAATGAGCCGGCTTTGCCGCAGCTGGTCGCGGCGGTCTCTGAACAGCGGCCCGTCCAGTTCGATCACCGCAAGCCGTGGGCCGACGGTGCCGACAAGCGGACCGTGGAGCCGTGGGGCGTGTTGTCCTGGCGCGGACGCTGGTATCTGGTGGGATACGACGGCGACCGGCGCGCCGCCCGTACATTCCGCCTGGACCGGATTGTCGGCGAGATTCGGCTACTGCCGGGCAGCAACAGCACCCAACGTCCGGCCGACCTGAACATGCTCGACCTGGTGCGCGGCGCCAACGAGCAGTCCGGACAGGCCGCCCGAGTCAGGGTCACTCCGGGGCGAGCCGGCCAGCTACATCGGTTGGCTACGAATAGCCAGCGTGACGGTGAAGGCGAGATTCTCACGATCGAGTTCCGCGACTCCGATCGGCTGGCCGGGCTCGTGGCCGCGGCTGGCAAGGATGCCGTCGTGCTAGATCCACCTGAGCTGCGCCGAGCCGTGATAGCACTGCTGACCGCCGTTGCTCGCAACCCAGTCGGAGGCGAGCGATGACCGACACGGGCGACAAGGTGACGCGGCTGCTGGCATTGGTGCCCTATGTGCTGAACCGGGGAGTGGCCTCCATCAGCGAGACTGCCGAGGCTTTCGGCATCGGAGAAGACCAGCTGCGCAAGGAGCTGGAGATGCTGTGGCTGTGCGGGCGTAGCTCGGGGCCGGAAGACCTCATCGATCTGATGTTTGAAGGCGACACCGTGTCGGTCACCTACGACGGTGGTTTGAGCCGTCCGCTCAAGCTCAACGCGACTGAAGCGATGACCCTTGCTGTGGCTCTGCGCACGCTCACCGACTTTCCGGGTGCAACTCACGGCGGCGCCGCCGAGCGAGCGCTGGCCAAGATCGAGACAGCCGCTGGCCTGCATCTGGACACGGCGGCCGTGGACATTCAGCTGGCCGCGCAGGATCGGTGGCTGGCGCTGGCGCGTCGGGCGTTGACCGATCGCCGGGCCGTCGAACTGTGGTACTACACCGCGACCCGGGACGAGAGCACTCACCGCATCATCGATCCGGTTCAGGTGTTTACGGTGGACGGGATCGCTTATCTGGAGGCCTGGTGTCGGCGGGCGGAAGGGATGCGCAGCTTCCGCCTCGATCGCTTCGAGAATGCACAGCTACTGGACGAACCGGCGGTGATACCGGCCGACGTCGCACCCAAGGACGTCACTGGCGGCGTCTATCGACCGGCGCCGGAACACCTACTGGTGGAGCTGCGGCTGGGCCCAGGGTGGCACTGGGTCAGCGACTACTACCCGTGCGAGGCCGTCCACGAGGAATCCGATGCGCAATTGGTCAGTCTTCGAGTGGGTGACCCAGCCTGGGTTGCGGCTCTGGCCCGTCGCTCCGGCGGGGCGGTGTCGGTCCTCAGCCCCGCCTGGCTGACCCGTTCGGTGGTCGCGGATGCCGAGGCCGCTCTAGCCGCATATGCCGAACAGTAGAATCCGGCGTTATGGACACGTGGGTCGTCGTGGGTGCGTGGATCTTTACTGGGTTATTCGCCGCTGTCCTGCTGGGCTTCGCCGCCTATGAGCTTTCGTGGAAGTCGCGCCGGCTGCTGAGCGATCAGGCGAAGCTCACCGCAGTCAGTGCTCAGCTCAGCGCGGTTGCCAGCGATCTGCAGCGAGCCGGTGCCCGCGCGAGCCAGCTGCACTCGCACTGATGGTTCGCATTCCGCTGCGCTCCCGACGGGTGACCAATCCCGAGGGGCGGATGTCCGTTCTGGATCATCTGCGCGAGCTGCGCCGTCGGTTGATCGTCATGTTTTTGATCATCGGCGCCGGTGCCATCCTCGGCTGGGTTCTGTACGACCACATCATCGACATTCTCAAAGAGCCTTATTGCAGCATCGACTACCACCATCGGCTAGGCGCTCTGAACCAGAGCAAGGACCAGTGCAAGTTACTGTTCCGGGCTCCGCTCGACGGATTCGTGCTGCGTCTGAAGGTGTCCTTCATCGGCGGAGCAGTGTTGACAGCTCCGCTCTGGCTATATCAGATCTGGGGGTTCGTGACTCCGGGCCTGCGCCGAAACGAACGCCGCTGGACCGTCGCGTTCGTGATTTCATCGACCTTGTTGTTCGCCGCCGGCATGGCCCTGGCCTACGTCACGTTGTCCAAGAGCTTGCAGGTCCTCGTCGGCTCAGCGGGAAGCGGCGTTCAGGCGGCACTGGATGTCACGCAATACATTTCCTTCGTCATCCTGATGCTCGTCATCTTCGGAGCTTCCTTCGAGCTGCCACTGCTGATCGTGATGTTGAACATCGTGCGGGTGCTTCCGTACAAGCTCCTCAAACGAGGTCAACGGCTCGGCATCTTTGCGATCTTCGTATTCGCCGCGATGGCTACTCCGTCGACCGACCCGTTCACGATGCTCGGCATGGCGCTACCCATGTGCCTGCTGTTCGAGGGATCAGTGCTGTGGGCTTTCCTCTGGGATAGGCGACGGGACCGTAAGAAAGCCGCTGCGAAAGCCGACGAGCTACCCGACGATGTGGCATCCGAGATCGACCCGCTGCCCGAACGTATCGAAGCGGCCAGCGAGTCCAGTCAGTGGACTGATCTGCCGTGATGGCGACGGTCTCAAGAACGACCGGTCTCTAGCCGTTGGTGATGTAGTTCTCCAATTGCCCCCGGTCGAGTTCAAGCTGACGGATCCGGCCGGCGACGACGTCTCCGATGGTGACGATGCCCACGAGTTGCCCATCGGACAGTACCGGCATGTGTCGGATGCGCTGATCGGTCATCGCACTGCCGATGGTGTCGACCGAATCATTCGGACTGCAGGTGAAGACATCAGTCGTCATCAGGTCAGACACCGGTGCCGCTAGAGCGTCCGCACCATCGGCGTAGAGCCGGTGCACGACATCGCGTTCTGAGACGATGCCGACCATGCCCTGCTCGGTTACGACGACGACAGCACCGATTCGATTCTCGGTCAGGAGGCTCACCAGCTGTGTGACCGAATCACCCGGCCCGATCGTAATGACCTCGCTGCCCTTGTGCCGGAGCAGATCCGCGATGAGCATGAGCGACCTCCCTTGCCAACGCACCCAGTGGTTGGGTGTTGCCGAACGTTAGACGATTCGGCACTAAGTCTGCAGGACTGAGAAGATGTTGCCGGCCGGGTCGGTGAACCAGGCGATCTGAGGTCCCTGCCCGGCCGGCGCTCGCATAACGCCCTTGTCATCCGCTTCCAGGCCGGGGTAACGCTGGAAGGTGACCCCGCGGGCGATCAGATCGTCGACCGCGGCATCTATGTCGGCCACCGGGAAGTTGAGCACGGTGAAACTGGCCGGTGTGAAGTCCGGTTTGGGGTACACCAGGACGGTCGTGCCACCCCCGAGATGAAGGGTCAGCAAACCGTTCTCTTCGGTGACCCGCAGTCCGAGCACGTCGGTGTAAAACGCTTTGGCCGCGGCCGGATCGCTCACGGCAAATCCGCTGAAGGCTTCACTGTCGCTCAACATCACCTGACCATGCCACGATCGGTGTTAGTCCGCCGTTGACTTGCCGAGCTGGTGGCCAGAATTTGTCTACCCGTCCCGCCGTAGGCTGGATCCATGTCTTCGCCGGCGGAACGCTACGCAGAATCCCGTCAGCGCATCCGGTACCCGACGCTGGACGAATTCACGGCTCGCTATCCCTTTCGGCTCGATCCGTTTCAGATAGCGGGCTGTGAGGCCCTCGAAGACGGCTATGGGGTGCTGGTCTGCGCTCCCACCGGGTCCGGCAAGACGGTGGTCGGGGAGTTCGCGGTGCACCTGGCGCTGTCTCTTGGTCAGAAATGCTTCTACACGACCCCGATCAAGGCCTTGTCGAACCAGAAGTACAACGACCTGGTTGCTCACTACGGCGCGACCTCGGTCGGCTTGCTGACCGGCGACAACGCGGTCAACCCGCACGCGCCGATCGTGGTCATGACCACCGAGGTGCTCCGCAACATGCTGTACGTGGGTAGTGAAGCCCTCGACGGCCTCGGCTACGTCGTCATGGATGAGGTCCACTATCTCGGCGATCGATTCCGCGGAGCCGTCTGGGAAGAGGTGATCATTCACCTCCCGGACGCCGTCCGGTTGGTGTCGCTGTCGGCGACGGTGTCCAATGCAGAGGAATTCGGCGACTGGCTGGTCGAAGTGCGGGGCGACACGCGGGTGATCGTTCATGAAGAGCGTCCGGTTCCGCTGTGGCAGCACATGATGGTCGGCAACCGGATCTTCGACCTGTTCGCTTCTGAGCCTGACTCGACCGGTGGCGCCGCGTCAGGCGCTCCTCGACGTCCGGGGGTCGATCCCGAGTTGCGTCGCTACATCCGAGACCGGATGCGTTTCGCTGAAGCACCCGAGCGGGGACGCGGCGATCGCTATCGCAGCCACGGGCCGCGCTGGCGGCCGCCGCATCGAGCCGATGTGCTGATTCGGCTTGATCGCGAAGGGTTATTGCCGGCGATCACGTTCGTCTTCTCTCGCGCCGGCTGCGATGCTGCCGTCCGTCAATGTGTGGCCGCTGGGGTCCGGCTGGTCAGTGATGAGGAACGCGAGGAGATCCGCCGGGTCGTGGAAGGACGAACCGCGTCGTTGGCTCCCGACGATCTCGATGTACTGGGCTACTGGGACTTCTTGGACGGACTTCAGCGGGGAATTGCTGCCCATCACGCTGGGCTCATTCCCGCTTTCAAGGAAACGGTAGAAGAGCTGTTTGTGCGTGGCCTGGTCCGTATGGTGTTCGCCACCGAGACGCTGGCTCTCGGAATCAACATGCCGGCTCGCACCGTGTTGCTCGAGCGACTGGTCAAGTTCAACGGTGAAACCCATGCGGATCTGACTGCGGGGGAGTACACCCAACTGACCGGGCGGGCCGGTCGACGAGGTATCGACATCGAGGGACACGCGGTGGTGCTCTGGAGCCCGGAGCTGGACCCGGAACAGGTGGCCGGCCTGGCGTCTACTCGTACCTATCCGCTTCGATCATCCTTTCGGCCCTCATACAACATGGCGGTCAATCTGGTAGCTCAGGTTGGTCGTGAAACGGCGCGTGAGCTTCTGGAATCCTCCTTCGCCCAATTCCAGGCCGACCGCTCAGTGGTCGGCATCAACCGCCAGATCGCGCGTAACGACCAAGCCCTCGGCGATCTGGCGGAGAAGATGACATGCCACCTTGGCGACTTCGCGGAATACGCCAACCTTCGCCAGCGCATTTCGGAACGAGAAAAGAATCTGGCCAAGCAGGGGGCGTCCACTCGTCGCGCGGAGGTGTCCCAGTCCTTGGACGCGTTGAGCATCGGCGATGTGGTGCGGATTCCAGCCGGACGGCGAGCCGGCCTGGCCGTCATCCTGGACCCGGGCCTTTCTCCGATCGCCGATGCTCGTCCGATGGTGCTGACCGAGGACCGCTGGGCCGGACGAGTGAGCATGCTCGACTTCCCGGTGGCGGCGAAGGTTCTCGGTCAGGTCCGCGTCCCCAAGAACTTCAACCACCGAAACCCCACGGCCCGCCGCGACCTGGCGTCCTCGATCCGCAATCTGCACATCTATGACGACGAACCGAGGAGCCGGAGCAAGGGCAATAGTGCGGCCGGCGATGATTCCGAGCTCCGTGATCTGCGGGCCGCCCTTCGATCGCACCCATGTCATGGGTGCGATGATCGCGAGGAACACGCGCGCTGGTCGGAGCGGTATCAGCGATTGCAGCGCGAGACAGACAGCCTTCGTCGCAAGGCCGAAGGGCGCACACATTCATTGTCGCGTACCTTCGATCGGGTCTGCGCCATGCTGACCGAACGTGGGTACCTGGACGCCGAAGGCAACCACAGCACGCAACGGGGCCGGTTGCTCTCACGTATCTGGAGCGAATCGGATCTGCTGATTGCCGAGTGTTTACTCAGCGACACTTGGGCAAAGCTGAATCCGGCTGAGCTGGCCGCGGTCTGCTCCGCGGTGATCTATGAGGCCCGTCGCGACGACGCGGCCGCCCCCCGCATTCCACAGGGCGTTGTGCGGGAGGCCTTGGCGGCTACGGTGCATCTGTGGGGCGAGGTCAGCGAGCGCGAGGCCGAGTTCGGGTTGCCTCTGACCCGGGAGCCGGACCTCGGATTCGTGTGGGCTAGTTATCGCTGGGCACGCGGGGACTCATTGGATCGTGTTCTGAACTCGATGGCTGACAACGGATCGCCACTTCCCGCTGGCGACTTCGTCCGCTGGATGCGTCAATTGCTTGACTTGCTGGAGCAACTGGCTCGCGCGGATGCCGTGGGGCCGGCGATCCGAAACACGGCGTCGGGGGCTGTTTCGGCGCTGCGGCGAGGGGTCATCGCGCAACAGGTGTAACGGCGCCGATTGCCGATTGCTGAAAAGTCGAGAACTCGACTCGACGGCTAGGCGTGGACGGCTTGAAGGGCCTTGCGCAGTCGCGCCACGGCCGAGCCCAAACCGAACCGCTCGCCCAGCGCGTCAAGCATGTCGGAGTCAAGCGGTTCAGACGGGATTGCCGTTTCCAACGCGCGTATTTCGGCATCCGTTCGGCCTCGCACCACGGCCGGGGCAACGGCGAGGTAATCCAATGCGGCCAGCACTTTCACGCGAACGGAAGGGCTCATCGCGGGATCCCTGCGTTGCGCTGCTTGAACGATGCTTTCGATCGCACCGAACTTGCTGACGACCAGCGCCGCCGTCTTGACGCCGATACCCGCGACTCCGGGCAGGCCATCGGAAGGGTCACCACGCAGGATCGCAAAGTCTGCGTAGTGCTTGGCCGGGATTTCGTACTGCTGTTGCACCATCTCGGGCGTGAACTCGACAATCTTGGCGATCCCTCGACCGGCGTACAGCACCCTAACCCGCTCATCGGCCAGATCAATGAGGTCGCGATCTCCGGAAACGATGTCCACGCTCGCTCCGGCGTCGGAATAGCGTTTGGCCAGCGTGGCAATGACATCGTCGGCCTCGAAGCCATCCGCGCCAACGGCACACAGACCAGCCGCTTTCAGTACCGCCAACAGGACCGGCACCTGGGGGACGAGCAACTCCGGCACGACTTCGACGTCGGGCTGCCCGTTGCGCCCGGGCCGAGCCACTCGGTGCGCCTTGTAGCTGGGCAGCAGATCGACGCGAAATTGCGGTCGCCAGTCGTTGTCAAGGCAGGCGACGAAATCAGTCGGCTCGTACCTGGTGATCAGCGTCGAGACCATGTCAGTGAACCCGCGTACCGCGTTGACCGGCATCCCGTCCGGTGCCGTCACTGATTCCGGTACCCCGAAGAACGCCCGAAAGTACAGACTGGCTGAGTCGATCAGCATTACTCTCACCTGCCGCACGTTACCGGGCGATCGCGATTGCCTCGGCGAAGTCGTAGCATCCGCGCATGGTCAACGTGGTCGGAGAGGCATTGATCGACTTGGTCCTCGAGACACCCTCGGCGGATAGGCAATGGATCGACGCTGTCGACGGCAGCGCCCGGTACTGCGCACGTCCGGGTGGCAGTCCGTTCAACGTGGCTCTGGGATTGGCCCGGCTTGGGCAACCGACCCGGTTGTTCGCACGTCTCTCATCGGACGCGTTCGGCCGGCAACTGCGCACCCATGCCGCAACCAACGGCGTGATGCTGGATCGGTGCGTGCTCGCCGATGAACCTACGACGCTGGCCGTGGTCGGGCTGGATGATGATCGCAATGCGGTTTATGACTTCTACGTCGACGGTACGGCCGACTGGCAGTGGCGCGAGCAGGAGTTGATCGGCTTGGCCGATGACGCTTGGGTCCATGCGGGATCGCTCGCCGCGTGGACGCCGCCAGGCGCGGTGTGTATCGCCGAAGCTCTCACCCGCGCGCGGCACTCAGCGGCCCGACCGGCGATCAGTTTCGACCCGAATATCCGCGCTCGTCTGATGCCCGAACGCCCAGCAGCCCTCGAGATCGTCGAAGGCCTAGTGGGATTGAGCACGGTGGTCAAGGCCTCGGCCGAGGATGTTGCATGGCTGTATCCGAATCGCGAGATCGCGGCTGTCCTGACCGCCTGGCGCGGGCTCGGTCCCGAATTGGTCGTCGTCACCGAGGGAGCAAGTGGGGCCCACGCCCTGGCGCGCACGGGCGACGTGTTCACTGTGGCATCGCCGGCGGTCGAAGTCGCCGACACCGTAGGGGCCGGTGATGCTTTCATGGCCGGCCTCATCGATGCCTTGATCAACGCGGGCCCGCAAGCAGCGATGGCGGACGCCGACACCGTCCGGCCGGTGATCGAGCAGGCGGCCCTGGTCGCAGCGTTGACGTGTCAGCGTCCGGGGGCCGACCCGCCGACCGCCGCCGAGCTGCAACAGGCGTTAGCCCGCTAGATCGAAGGCCACCTGAACGCTCACCGTCACATCCAGCGTTCCGGGCTGAATGGGCACCCTGGCCGAGTCGGCCGATGCCGCGAACATCGGTGAGGCCACGGGGGTTTCCGGGATATCGGCAATACTGCGCACCGCCCCCAGCTTCGCGCCGGCCGCGCCGACCATCTGCTGGGCCTGAGCGCGGGCCTGGGCGATCGCGGCTACCCGGGCCCGAGCCCGAACCGCCGTCTGGTCGTTGATCGAGAACCGGATCTGTCCCAGCCGAATCGCATCGCCGGTGGTGTGGGTGGCTGCGTCGATAGTGCTACCCATGCGGGCAAGATTGTGCAGCGTGGCATTGATCGAATTCGTGACGGCGAAACCGGTGATTCGGTTGTTGCCCGAGTCATAGGTCGGGTAGATCGTCAGGCCGGTGGTCTGCAGATCGGCGTCCGCCACACCCTGGGCCTTTAACGTCTTCAGCAGCGCCGCGGCGGACTGGTTGTTGCGGTCCAATGCCCGCGCAGCGGTGCTGTCTGTAGTCGCAACCTCGAAACTCAGACTTACGGTGTCCGGTGCGGCGGACGCTTTACCAACGCCCAAGGTGGTGACCGCCCGGACGGTCGAGTCGGTTTCGCTGCTCGCACCCGCGGAGACAAGTCTTTGGTCTCGGCCGGCGCCGCCGGACGGACCGGCACATCCGGTCAATGACGCGACGATAATCGCGGCGCCGAGGACGCCGATGCCCAATGTGGCCGATCGCGGCATGGAACCTCCCAGTGATCACTGATCGGTCCCAGGTGGTCCGACCGCTACTGGATGGATGCGGCCGGCCGGCCGTTACGTTGCATACACACTGGCCGAGGCGACCGTCGAGCCTCGAACTACCAGCTCGGTTTCGAGCACGATGTCTTCCGGTTCGCCGACGCCGGCCAGTAGCGAGTCCAGTAGCGCCTGCGCCAACCGGGCCCCCTGCTCGGCAACCGGCTGGCGCACCGTGGTCAGGTCGAGTAGATCCGCGGTTGCGTGATCATCGAATCCGATAACGGCGATATCGCCCGGGATGCTCAATCCGGCGCGCCGGATCGCCCGAATCGCGCCATAGGCCATCTCATCGGATTCGGCGAATACCGCTGTGGGCCGTTCGGGCAATGCCAGTAGCGCCTTCATGGCTGCCTCGCCCCCCTCGACCGTGAAGTATCCGAGCCGTTCCAAGTTCTCGTCGGGTGCGATACCGGCCGCGGCCAACGCGTCGTGATAGCCGGTCAGGCGGTGATGGGGTGGGGTAAAGCGCATCGGGTCATCGGTGTCGCCGCCGATAAGGGCGATCCGGGAGTGTCCGAGGCTCAGCAGATGATTGACGGCCAGCTTGGCCGACTCAACATCATCGATTCGGACTGAGAAAAAGCCTTCGTGATGGGCCCCGAGCACGCCGATCGGCAGTGCGAGCGACTTGAGGGCCTCGACCTCGTCGCTGGTGAGGGCGAGGCTGACGACGACTACGGCATCGACCCGCTTGCGGAACGGCAGCACGGTGAAGAACCGTTCTCGTCCCTCACTGTCGCCGAGGTTGTGCAGCAGCAGGTCATAGCCGGCCTCGCTGAGGACCCCTTCGACCGCGCCCAGGACCTCGGCGAAGAACCAACGGTGCACAAACGGGACTACAACCCCAAGGGTCGACGAACGACCGCTGGCCAGCCGGGCGGCGAACGGCGAGGCCACATAGTCCAGCTCACGGGCGGCGGCCAAAACCTTGTCCCGGGTCGCAGCGGCGACATCGGGAAGACCGCGCAGTGAGCGTGAAACCGTCGCGATCGAGACGCCGGCCAGCTTGGCGACGTCCTCGATGCTTGCGGCCACCGCGGTCCCCCTCCTGAAAGTCTTTACAGCACCGTATTGCAACACCTCTGTTAGGACCAGCCACGTCCGCTGAATCGGCTGGCAGACTCATCCGAGTGCGGACCTTACTGATCAATGGACGGATTCACAGTCCGCGGGTCGGTGATACCTCGGCGATGCTGGTGCAGGACAGCACGATCCGCTGGCTCGGTAGCGATCCGGATGTCGTGCGCGACAGTGCCGATCGGGTTATCGACGTTCGGGGGGCGATCGTCATCCCCGCCTTCGTCGATGCTCATTTCCATTGCACCGACACCGGGCTGGCTCTGACCGGGCTTGATTTGAGTCAAGCAAGGTCCTTGACCGAGGCTCTCTCCTTGGTTGAGCGACACGCCAGGGCCAGCCGAGGTCGTCCAGTGCTGGGTTCCGGGTGGGATGACACCACCTGGCCCGAGCGGCGGGCACCGACAGCGGCCGAGATCGACCGGGCCAGTTACGGCGGAGTCGTGTACTTGTCGCGGGTGGATGCTCATTCGGCGGTCGTGTCCTCGGCCCTGCTGGCGGCGATGGGTGATCGGTCGGCGCTGGTCGGCGATCTGGGTGACGGCTTGCTGGTCGCGGCGGCGCACCATGCAGCCCGCTCGATCGCACTGGCCGGCATTACCGACGGTCAGCGACGTGATCTTCAGCGCCATGCCCTGAGCGCGGCGGCGGCCGCCGGTATAGCGGCCGTGCATGAAATGGCCGGTCCCGAAATTTCTAGTGCGCAGGACTTCGCTGAGCTGCTGGCGCTGGCCGACGCGGAGGTCTTGCCTGAGGTGTACGGCTATTGGGGCGAGCTGGGGGGCATCGATCAGGCCCGCGAGCTAGGCGCGGTCGGAGCCGGGGGTGATCTGTTCTGCGACGGATCTCTGGGCTCACGCACCGCCGCGTTGAGCCGGCCCTACTCCGATTCGGATACCAGCGGTTACCTGAGATACGAGGCGGACGAACTCGTCACACATATCCGGGACTGCACCCGGGCGGGCCTGCAGGCGGGCTTTCACGCGATCGGGGACGCTGCGGTCGCTCAAGTCGTTGAAGCGGTTGTGCGAGCCGGTGCCGAAGCGATCGCGGCCGGGCATCGAGTCGAGCACGCCGAAATGATCCCGGATGTGCAGGCGCTGGCAACGGCGGGTCTGGTCGCCTCGGTCCAACCGGCCTTCGACGCTGTGTGGGGAGGGCCGGACGGTATGTATGCCGAGCGCTTGGGGCCTGATCGGTCGGCGAAGCTGAACCCGATCGGGCCGCTGCACTCAGCGGGTGTCTCGTTGGCTTTCGGTTCGGATAGCCCGGTGACGGCCATCGATCCTTGGGCCGCGGTTCGGGCCGCCTGCTCGCCTTCGAACCCGATCCATGCGCTGAGCGTTGCTTACGCGCTCGAGGCCCACACGCGTGGCGGCTGGCTGGCTGCCCGGGCCGGAGCAGACGGCTCCGGCCTGCTGGAAGTCGGCGCGCCGGCCACCTTTGCGATTTTTGCGGCCGAACCGGGGGCCCGCGCCGAGAACCTGCTCACACCGTCCCCGGTTGCGTTGCCGGCTCAGCGGACGGTGTTGCGAGGCGTGGTCCTCTTCGACTCCGGGGAACTCGAGTGAACCGGTTGCCGACCCGGGCAGCCGTGGCAGCCCTGTTCGGGGTAGTCGGCGCCTTGGCCTTCCCGCCGGTCGGATGGTGGCCCTTGGCCATCCTCTCCGTGGCTGGTTTCACCGTGCTCGTACGGGGGAGTCGCGCGCGTGACGGAGCCTGGATCGGATTGGCGTTCGGCGCTGGGCTGTTCCTGCCGATGTTGCATTGGACCTCTACCTATGTGGGTGCGATTCCCTGGTTGATCCTGGTGTTCTCCCAGACGTGGTATCTGGCCCTTCTGGGTGCTGTAATGCCCAGATTGCTGCGCTCCCGGCTGGCTCCAATGCTCGCGTCCAGTGCGTGGGTCGCTGAGGAGGCGGTGCGAGGCCGATTTCCTTTCGGAGGCTTTCCCTGGGGACGCTGGGGGTTCAGCCAGGCCACGTCGCCACTGCGTTGGTTCGCCGCTCTCGGCGGCGCTCCGTTGGTGACGTTCGTCGTCGCCATGAGCGGTGTTCTGCTTGCCTGGGCGGTGACCGGACCCGGCCTGAGATGGAGGGTGGCCGGCCCGTTGGGGGCGGTCGCCCTGGTGGGATGCGGACTCATCCTGGCTGTGCCGCTGGATCCCAGCGGCGGCCAGGTGACAACCATCGCCGCTATTCAGGGCAGCGTTCCGGACCGAGGGCTGGAATTCAATGCTCGCCGCCGCCAAGTCCTCGACAACCACGTCGCTCAGACCTTGGCCCTGGCCGCGGATATCGACGCCGGGCGGGTGAGCAGGCCCAGCCTCGTGCTGTGGCCGGAGAACGCCTCTGACATCGACCCCACCGACAACCCGGACGCCGCGGCGCAGATCCAGAAAGCGACCGACGCCGTGGGCGTTCCGATCCTGGTCGGAGCATTGCTAGACGGGCCGGGTGATCATGTAACCAATGCCGGCATCGTCTGGATGCCGTCTTCAGCGGCGGCCCCGGGCCCGGGGGAGCGCTACGTCAAACGGCATCCGGTGCCCTTCGGTGAGTACATCCCGCTGCGGTCGGTGGCTCGCGCGATCACCAGCAAGGTGAATCTGGTCGCGCGTGACATGGTCGCCGGCCACGGCAATGGATTATTGACGCAAACGCCGTATCCGGTGGGCGATGTGATCTGTTTCGAGGTCGCCTACGACTCGCTCGTGCGGTCTTCCGTGCAGGCCGGTGCGAAGCTCCTCGTTATTCAAACGAACAACGCGACGTTCGGCCACAGCAGTGAGACCTATCAGCAGCTGGCTATGACCAGGTTGAGGGCAGTGGAGCACGGACGAACCGTGGTGCAGGTGGCGACGAGCGGCAAGTCGGCCATCATCGGTCCCGACGGATCGGTGCTGCAGGAATCAGGTCCTCTTTTTACGCCCGACGTCATGCTGCAAACGGTCCGGCTGAGGTCTGCGACTACGCTGGCGACTCGTGCCGGCGCGTCGATCGAATGGACGATCGTCGCACTAGCGGTTCTCGGCTTCGCGGCCGGCAGCTGGCCGCCGAAGTGGCGTGGTCGGACGCGCCGGTCGGCGACGCAGACCGAACCACAAGAGCTGAATGCCAGCGCAGAGAGGGACGAGCGTGAGCGAGTCGCAAGCCGTAGGAACGCCGTCGGCGCAGCCGAACGAACAGCGCACGCTGGTGATCGTTCCGACGTTCAACGAGATCGAGAATCTGCCGCTTATCCTGCGGCGATTGTTCGCGGCGGTGCCGAAGGCGCACTCGCTCATCGTCGACGATGGCAGCCCCGACGGAACGGGTGAACTTGCCGACAAGCTGGCCGCCGAGGACGACCGCATCCATGTCGTGCATCGGACGCACAAGGCCGGGCTGGGCGCCGCCTACGTTGCGGGCTTTCGGTGGGCACTGGATGCCGGCTATGACGTAATCGTGGAGATGGATGCCGACGGCTCGCACGCTCCGGAGCAGTTGCCGCGGCTGTTGGCCGCCTTGGACCACGCCGACGTCGTGCTTGGGTCCAGATGGGTACCGGGTGGTCAAGTGGTGAATTGGCCGCGCTCACGCGAGATCCTGTCTCGAGGCGGCAACCTCTACGCACGCTTGGCGCTCGGGCTGGATCTGCACGATGCCACCGGCGGCTACCGGGCGTATCGAAGAGAGGTCCTCAAAACGCTCGATTTGTCGGTGATCGCATCGCAGGGCTACTGCTTCCAGGTGGATCTGGCCTGGCGCGCAGTACAGGCTGGCTTTCGGGTAAGCGAGGTCCCCATCACTTTCGCCGAACGGGAGCACGGTGAATCCAAGATGAGCGGTGACATCGTGCGCGAGGCCTTCATCCGAGTCACCCAGTGGGGAACGCTGCACCGCGTGGCGCAACTGCGCGGGCTGTTTCGCCGCTGACACAAAGCACGATCCCGCCCCGGCTCTGGGGGAGCGGGGGCGGGATTCGCGTCAGTATGGAGGCGGACTATGCCGGTTTGGCAGCCTTCGGGGTTGCGCCGCGGCGAGCGCGTAGGACGTCGAGGCGCTCCGCCAAGACCTCTTCCAGGTCGGCGATTGTGCGCCGCTCGATCAGCATGTCCCAGTGGGTGCGCGGTGGCTTGACTTTCTTGGGTTCCGGCGCCGGACCGTCAACGGCTTTCGCTGAGGTGCCGTCCAGACGGCATTCCCAGGTCGAAGGCAGGTCGGCATCGTCAGCGAAGGGAACCCGGAACTCGTGGCCACGCTCGCATTGGAATCGCACCAGCTGGCGGGGCGCCGGTTCGGCGGCGTATTCGGTTTCGTAGCTAATTGCGCCGAGGCGGCTGCCTCGTAGAACGCGATCGGCCATTATGATCACTCCTCACCCAGAGCATGGGTACTGCCCAACCAACGAACGAACCACGAAGATGATTCCCGCGATGTGAGAGCAAGTAAAAGGTCTGTATCGACCAGTGGATCGCTCTCAGGGCGACTCAACAAAAATCCATGCCTCATTATCATATCGCACCGGCCTTGTGAAGACCTAATCAGGTGACGATCCGGCCGTCCGCCTCGTCGAAGGTCAGCTGCCCGGGGAGTGGAGGGCGTCCAAGATCGCTGTGGCGATAGTGCGTTCGGCACAGCACCTGATATCGGACGTGCGGCGGGGTGTGCCCCTCGATGGCGTCGGTGTCCGCAACTACCACCGTGGCGCCGTCATGAACCATCCGGCCCCCGATGACCCGAGCGTTGAAACGTCCCTCCTGACCGCACCAGCACAGCACTTCCACCTGGATCGCAGCCAACTCGTCCGCCAGCTCTACCAGCCGTTTGGCGCCGGGGAGTAGTTCGCCGCGAAAGTCGGTCAGCAGTCCGAAGCAGTAGACATCAACATGATTGTCATCAACCAGTTCGGCCAGCTGGTCCACATGTTCGGGGTTCAAGAAACCGGCCTCGTCCACGATCAGATAGTCGACGTCTTGCCCACCGGCCCACCGCTGATGTACCAGCTGGCGCAGATCAAGCTCATCGGTGACCTCGATGGCGTCGTGCCTCAGACCGACCCGAGTGGTGACGACCGGACCGCCCGATCGGTCATACCGAGTCAGCACCAGTCCAGTTCGACCCTGGCGCGCGTGGTTGTGGTTGAACTGCAGCGCCAAGGTCGACTTGCCGCAATCCATGGGGCCGTAAAAAAACTTCAGCCTCGACGGCATTGCGGTAGCTCGTCGGCTACTGGTCGTAGGTACGGTCGCCAGGGCACCGTCCTCGAACGCGTTTGCGGCCACGGCGGCAGGCTACCGCGAGGCCGATGCCCGACTCCTCGCTGATATCTATTGGGCTCTGTGCGTGATGGATTATTCTTCCGATTGCATAAGGCTTCCTCGGTTTTCGGAGTGAGCACGGGTGGAATGGATCTGATGTGGACGGGGTGGACTTGAAGGTACCGTCCGTAGTCACCTGATGACTCAGAGATACAACTCCAATATTGAGGAAGGATCGATGGGCGAGGCTGAATGGCCCGCAAAATGGGCCAGTCGCGCATTGTTTCGAAGGCAGCAAGTAAGCCTTTCAACCAACGCAAGATGCGCCAGGCGAACCAGTTCCCGGGACCTCGATCACGATGACGGCTTGCGGCATGGCACCATCGCGCTATGAGGGTCACCGCTGACGCCGCCCGGCTCGGCGAGTTGGCGCGCCTTCGCCGAGTCAGGGACCGGATGGACCGCGACTATGCCCAGCCGCTGGACGTTGAATCGCTGGCGCGGGGGGTGAACATGTCGGCGGGACACCTGAGTCGCGAGTTCCGTGCGGCGTACGGGGAATCCCCGTACGGCTATCTCATGACCCGCCGGATCGAGCGAGCGATGGCATTACTGCGCCGGGGCGACTTCAGCGTCACCGAGGTGTGTTTCGCGGTCGGGTGTTCGTCCCTGGGCACGTTTAGCACCCGGTTCAGCGAGTTGGTCGGATTGTCGCCCAGCGCCTACCGTCGTCAGGAGGCCGAGGCAATCGCCGGGATACCGTCCTGCGTCGCCAAGCAGGTCACCAGACCGATCAGGAATCGAGAAGCGAAGCTCGCGTAAGGACAGCTAGCGTGATCGACATGGATATCAACATTCACGCGAGTTTCCTCCCGCACAATGACCCGGAAGCCTCCTTGGCCTTCTACCGCGACATCCTTGGTTTCGAGGTTCGCAACGACGTCGGCTACGGCGGCATGCGTTGGATCACCGTTGGTCCGCCCGATCAACCAGACACCTCGATCGTGTTGTACCCACCTGGCGCAGATCCCGGTATCACCGAGGACGAGAAGCGCACCATTCTGGAGATGATGGCCAAGGGTACGTATGGCATTCTCACGCTGGCCAGCAAGGATCTGGATGCCACCTTCGCCGAACTTCAGAGCAGCGATGCCGAAGTCGTTCAGGAACCGACCGATCAGCGGTACGGCATTCGCGACTGCGCCCTGCGTGATCCGTCGGGCAACCTCATTCGCATAAACCAAATAGGCTGAGCCTGCTCAATATCGTTGTGATCAAGGCTGCTTCTTCACGCTCACGGTCGCGTAGCCCTTGCCTGCGGTGCTGATCCTTCCTGACAGACGTGATGGCGGGCGGTTGGTGTCGAAGGAACGCCACACGAATTGGTCGCGAACCGTTCCACCTTGGCCGGAGAGCACCTATCCACCTATATCGCTCCAAACAGGGTTAGTTGACATAACGTATGGCGGTGCTTCGGTCGCCAGCCCGACGGTGCGATCAGTGTGGAGGGTTGGCCAGGCTTGGTGCGGCGGCTTGGGCAAGCTTGATGTGGAGGCTTGGGCCGGCGTTGATCATCTGTAGGTTTTGGGGGTCAGGGCGACCAAAACCTACAGATGATCACCGGTTGTGAGTGTCGTTCACCAGGCGGCCATTGCAGGACTGCCGCGGGAAGACCAGAACCTCGGTGACTGAACAATCGCCGATAATCGACATTATGTCATTTACGATGCTACGAATACGTGGGCTGATCCCTCACTTCAACGTATAGCGCAGGACCGGGCTTGCGGCAAGGGCCGGGTCCTGCCGCAGAATCACCTGGTGAACTCGATCAGCACCAGCGCCTTCAACCTGCCGGCTCGTCTCAGCGCCAAGGCGGACCCATCCCTCATTGCCGCCGACAACGAACATTTCACCGCCATCGCCCGCAGTTTGAGTGAGACGATCGCCGATCTGTCCGACCGTCTGGATCGAGAATTGAGATCTCCCGGTGGCATCGGTCAAAAGGCGATGGATCGCGACCAGGAAGTCCACCGACTGGTGTCCCGAATACGCACGCTGCGCCGATTCGACCTCGACCTCTGCCTTGGGCGGATCGTGCGAGCTGATAGGTCCGATCCGATGTACGTGGGACGGCTCGGGCTGACTGACAGCACCGGTCGTCGCTTGCTGGTCGATTGGCGGTCCCCGGCCGCCGAGCCGTTCTTCGCCGCAACCCATGCGACCCCGATGGGGCTGGTGAGCCGTCGGCGTTATCGGTGGACAGAGGGCCGAGTCAGTGACTACTGGGACGAGGTGTTCACCGTCGAGGGCCTGGAAGGGCACGCCGCCCTAGATGACCAGTCGGCCTTCATCGCCAGCCTTGGCAGTAGCCGATCCCCCCGCATGCGAGATGTACTCGCAACCATCCAGGCTGACCAGGACGCGATCATCAGGTCGAGCTCGCGGGGCGCGCTCGTCGTCGACGGGGGCCCCGGTACCGGCAAGACCGTCGTTGCCTTGCACCGTTCGGCCTACCTGCTGTACTCGGATCCGCGGCTCGCGCATCGGCGTGGTGGAGTGCTGTTCGTCGGCCCACACCAGGCCTACCTGTCTTATGTGGCTGACGTGCTTCCCAGCCTCGGCGAGGAGGGCGTCCAGGTCTGCACGTTGTCTGATCTGGTTGCCGAGGGAGCAACGGCGACACCCGAGCCCGACACCTACGTCGCTCGCGTGAAGTCCTCCGCTCAGTGGGCCAATGCGATTGAGAACGCGGTCAGGTTCTATGAGGAGCCACCATCCGGCCCCATGACCGTGACGACCGGCTGGATGGAGGTCGAATTGAGCGCGCAGGACTGGGCGGATGCCTTCAGCGCTGCCGGTGCTGGAGCACCCCACAACGAGGCTCGCAATGAAGTCTGGACGGAGCTGGTGTCGATCCTGATCGACAAGCACGACACTAAGGTGCCGCCGGCGACGATTCGCAAATCCCTGCGCGAAAATCGTAGCCTCGTGGCCGCCTTCAACCGCGCGTGGCCGCTGCTGGAAGCAACCGATCTGGTGGCTGATCTGTGGTCGGTGCCGGCGTATTTGCGCAAGTGCGCCCCATGGCTCAGTCCAGAGGATGTTCGCCGGCTGCAGCGGCCGGATGCGCAGGCGTGGACCGTGGAAGACCTGCCGTTGCTCGACCTCGCGCGCCAGCGCTTGGCCGACCCCGAGACATCGCGACTGCGGTTTCGACGCGAAGGTCGAATGGCCGCGGAACGTGAGGTTATGGACCGGGTCGTGGACGACCTGATCGCGGGCGATGACTCGGAGCTGTTGGTGATGTCCATGCTGAGAGGCGACGACCTGCAGGCGGGGCTTGTCGACGAGGCCTCGGACCCGGCCAAAGATCCCGACTCGCTTGCCGGTCCGTTTGCGCACATCGTCGTCGATGAGGCGCAGGAACTGACCGACGCGCAGTGGCAGATGTTGTTGCTCCGATGCCCGTCCCGCAGCTTCACCATCGTCGGTGACCGAGCCCAAGCTCGCCATGGCTTCCCCGAGTCGTGGCCCGAGCGACTCGAACGGATCGGACTGGATCAGGTCACCGTCGCCCGCCTGAGCATCAACTACCGGACGCCTGAACCCGTTATGGCGGCGGCGGAACCGGTTATTCGGGCTGTCCTGCCCGACATCAACGTTCCTATCTCCATTCGCAGCAGCGAGGTGCCGGTGGTGAGGGCGGCGGCGGCTGAGCTGGATGCCATTCTGCAGAGCTGGCTGGCCGATCACGACGACGGAGTCGCCGTCGTGATCGGTGATCCTGAGTTCCAGCCCACTGCGCGGGTCCGTTCGCTGTCTCCCCTCATGAGCAAAGGTCTGGAGTTCGATCTCGTAATCCTGGTCGATCCGGATCATTTCGGCGATGGGATCGAAGGTGCAGTGGATCGTTACGTCGCCATGACGCGGGCGACCGAGCGACTGGTGATACTCGCGACGGATTGGCACGCTGGATGACCCCAACCATCAACCACGGTCGGTCGCCGGCGACGGTAGTGAAGAGCGCTGCCGGTGTTCGCCACTCCCCTGGTCTGTGCAGCTGAGAATGCCGGTGGCGCCCACCGCACGGAGGAGCCTGCCGGTTGGCTCTGGTTCCTCAGAGGGCGACGAGGGCTCGATTCATGACCGCCCGGGCCGACGCCGCGGATTCGGCCGAGCCATCCTCCAAATGCCACAGGCATGAAAGGGCGGCCCAGGCCGCTATCCATCGCAACAGGTCCATCCGGTCGATCGTTGCAAGGGCGCAGACGTGTCGAAGGCGGGACTCGAAGTAGCGCAGTGAATCGCGGGCATCGTGGTTGGTGAAGATGTTGCAGAAGTCGAGCTGGCGCGGGCCGACGATTCCTTTGGGATTGATGGCCAGCCAGCCTCGATCTCCGCCGTGCAACACATTGCCACTGCGCAGGTCGCCGTGCAGCAGCACGTGCGAGGTCCAGTCGTTAATCAGCCGCGTGCAAATGCATCGCGCCGGAAGGAATTCGCGACTTTCATCAGTCAGCAGTGCGGTAAACCAGCGTTCCACGCTGTGAAATCCCGTGGGCAACTTGATCTGCTGACTGTGTAGTCGACTCGCGACATCGCATAGGACCGCGGTCAACTCGGCATCGGTGGGTGCAATGGAACGTAAGCTCGGTCCGGCGTGTTCGAGTAAGGCAGCGTTTCCGTCCTGCGAGATGACCCGCACAGCACCCATGCCGGCCCACAGGTTCAGGGCCTGTATCCCGCGAAATCCCTCTTGCGACTGCGCCACCTTGACGTATCGCCGTCCGTGTTCGGTTAATACTGCCGACCCGACCGACCCGGTTGAGACGAACGGGGGGCCGTCCAGCACCGCGCCGAAACGTCGGGCCGCGAGCGTGAGGTCGTGCAGCGCGTGCGTTTCGTCCTCGGGTTTGGACACGCCTACGGAGTCGCCTGCCATTTTACGGCCTGGCTGTCGTATTCATCCAGAGTCACCCGATACCGAACAGCTCAACGTTAGTAAGGCCGACGTTGGAGTCTGTGAGACCGGGAAATATTGCTTGAATGCTGACCGTCACCTTGGTGATGCCTAGCGCTCGAGCCAGTTTGAACTTCTGTGGCTTAGGGGTGTCGAGCAGCGTGATCGCCGAACTTTGTTGGTTGGAGTAGGTCAGGACGAGTAATCGTGGACGGGCGTGTGCGGTGTAGTCGTCGCTGGCTCCGGCCTGGACGATCACTTCCTCTAGGGAAACTCTGTGTTCGAACGTCAGCCCCAATGTGGGGAACTTTCCGACCGTGTACGGAGCGCTCCAATAAGTGTTGGTGAACCCATCGACTGCGAGTGAGCCAGGATGATCTGATAGGGCAGCGGAAGCCGTGACAGCAACGGGTCGTTGCGGCGAGTACTGGGCACTGATTTTGTTGTCTATCGCCGTCTTCACCGAAGTCACTCGCGTGTTGATGGACGTTCTGAAGGGCGGATAGGCCCCGTAGAGAGCCGTCGCCAAGATCGCCACAATTCCGAAGGCCATCTGCAGCTTGCGAAAGATCCGTCGGAACGTCAGACGGTTAAACGGCGATTTCCGCTTGGTCTCCCCTAGCTCGGTTGGATCATCAGAGATTTTGCGGACCTTTGGACCACGCTTTAGGCGCAGTCGATGCCACCATCGCGCCTGGACTGATTCGGCCTCAGCAAGCGTTTTGCCACAGCGACTACAGAAATGCCGGTTGGCTGGGTTGCCCTCGCCGCATTGTCCGCAGATCAGATCCCCGGGCTGCAGCCGTCGCGTCGGACTCGACCTTCGCACCTCGGGCGCCAAAAGTTTGGTCGCCTGTGGTTCGCGCTCTCCCGGCGTGCGCTCTGACAGGTCTAGTCCGGACGGGCGAGAAACCGGGGCCACCAGGTCCTGCAGGTCCGCGTCGAGTAGTGGCGGTAACGGCGGGAGTTCATCCTCCGGTAGCGGCGGCAGGGGTGGCAGCCGCTTAGGCAACGGCGGTAACGGCGGGAGTTCATCCTCCGGTAGCGGCGGCAGGGGTGGCAGCCGCTTAGGTAGCGGCGGTAACGGCGGGAGTTCATCCTCCGGTAGAGGCGGCAACGGTGACAGCCGCTTAGGTAGCGGCGGTAACGGCGGGAGCTCATCCTCCGGTAGCGGCGGCAGGGGTGGCAGCCGCTTAGGCAACGGCGGCAACTGTGACGGGGCCGGTGGAGCACTCGGCGGCGGCGGCGCACTTGCAGGCGGTGCCAGTGGTCGTGGCGGCGCGGTACCGGGTGGCGCTAGACCGGGTGGAGGCGGTCCTGTGGGCGCTGGCCCACCGGCACCCGCAGGTGCGGCCCCCGTCTCAGGATCCTCCGGCATGATGGTAATTGCGGTTACGACGAGATCCTGTGCGCGTTTCAGCAAACTCCGCCTGGGGGCGGCGGCGGCTTCCTCGCTTTGCGCGACGAATTCTTGATCGATTTTCGGGATGATTCGTTCGCCGGTCCATTCCAAGAAGCTGCCGCACGAACCACAGAACGTATCCCGGTCATTGAGATTATGGAACCCGCACTTGCGACAGACGATCATTGTTCGATCACTTCCACGCTATGGGCGACATGCGCGGGCTTCGACGAGCGAACGAGCTCGTCGACTGCGCTGACGCTCACCTTGGTCAAGTCGTCCACGATGACCTGCACGTGGATCCGGGGAACAGCCTCACCAGGGAGATCAGCATTAGGCATGGCCGACCAGCTCGCTCCCCCGCTGTCCTGTATTTCGACTCTTCCACCACTCGCAAGCTCCAATTGTGCTTGCAATCCGGCGTTCGTCCCGCGCAGGCGATGCATGGAAAGCGCTTGGTTTACCGCGCGACGCTGACGTTCGATCGGCCAGTTCTCATCTAGGAGTTCACCGAACCAGGTCGCCAGCCAATGAAGAAAGTCCTCTGGGGCAAGCATCGGATCGATGTAGGCCTCCAGACAATCAAGGGCTGATATTGCCGGCGCCAGGACGTCGTCCAGGCCGGCCGTGAGACGCACCGCGAACTCGTCTTCCTGCATCACCGCCGGAAGCAGTGTGCTCAGCGGATACGGCGACAGAAGACCCTCAATCGTTCCGCGCATTAGCGCACCTCCACCCGCAAATGGTGATCGAAGGAGAAAACCAAGCTGTTCGCGTCCAAGTCGATGCGCGGTACCTCCTCTCCGCGGACCCCCGTGACCGGATCTGCAGCGAACAGGCGTACATCCTCGACCAGGTCGACACCGGATATCGATTGCAACAAGCCGAAAAGCTCGCCAGCCTGCACTGGGCGACCGAAGGGCCAGCCGGCACCATCTGGGCCGCCACCGGGAAGCGGACTGAGGAAGGTGTAGAGAGCTCGCAATGCTTCCGATCGGATACGGTCGGAGCTAGTGCGCGGTCGGGCCACCAAACGCGCAACCACGGTTACGCCACGGTACAGAGGCGGTTCGGTGCTGATCCGCGTACCAATCAGGCGCACTTCGTCCAATCGTCGGCAGATGCGATCCAACGTGGAGACCCGAGGAACTAGATCAGCAAACTGGACGCGACCGTTGCGATGGTTAGCGGCCGGAACCACCAGTATCCGGACGGCGCCCGGTTCGGTCGTTGCCTCTCCCGCCGGTACGCAGCGGACCCGCGCGACTTCGGGCGCGGCTTGCTTGGCCAGTGTCTCGTAGTCGTTTACCGTCACCGCCCGGCTCCGGGTACGCAAGAACAGTGGCGCCCGGACCTTTGCTTCATCGAGAGTCTCGCCGTCAACACCGCCTTGCGCCGACACGCGATTCTCGACTGCGGCCACAAATGGGATCGACGAACGCAGGCTCTTCAGCGAACCGGCCGTGACGTTGCCCTCGTGGCCGCCGCCGGTGGCGTACCGGCGGATCCGGATAGTTTCACCCTTCTCTGGCACGGCACCGTACTGCCTCATCGTGCCGTCGGGCTGTCTCACGGCTGGGCCGAAGAGCAGCAAACCCGAATAGGCGTCAAGTACGAAGTGCTTATCACCAGGACCGCTCGAGGCAAAGTCCTCCACTTCAGTCCACGATTGCCAGCCCTGGGCTGAGCTACATTCCACCACTGGCACTGACGAGCCGCCCACCACCGGTGATCGGGACAGCGTGAACTGTTGTCCGGGCACCCCCTCCGCGTCACCGAGGACCTCGCGATCGATCACATCGGCGTTAATGGCGTTGACTGTGCCACCAACGGTGCTCACCGTCAGGGCATCTATGACCGGCGAGGACGCGTACGGCGACTGCCCCAACTCGGGTTCAACCACCCGCGCACGTAGCCAACCGGCCCGGTCACCCTCGACGACGCTGGCTTGATGGTCCTGTGGAATGTGCAAGACCAAGCCACCATCGCGATTGAGCCCACCCGTCTCGTCCGAGGACAACTCGCATTCGGTCCACTCGTGGCCGGTCCATGCCTCCCAGGTCAGCGGAGGTCGATCCGGGTTGACCCCGACGCCTTCGACCTCGCCTTCATAATCGATGCGGATTGCGCACTGCGGTGCCGGTTCGTCCAAGCCCAGGAGCAGGACGTCACCAAGCTGGGGATGCGCCCTGAAGGCGGCGCACGGCGTGTGGTTGGACAGCAACTCGGTGCAGTCCACCGTAGACAACTGTTGGTCGATATCCGTGTCGGCGTCCGATCCTTGTTCGTCATGATCAGAGGACTTGGCCGTGCGTTGTCCGGGAACCGTCTGGCTCGCGACTGGCTCGCACGAAACTGAGGGTCCGTGGCGGAATACTCAAATCCTCCAGCGTCGAGAAGTCGATTGACTCCATGGACTCGGTGCGGACTGTTCCCACACGAGTCCCCGTCGCGACTGTCAGCGTGGTTGTGGCTGGCGCCGACAACCAGAACGTGATCGGTGCCGTAGCCGCGGTGGGGCGTAGCAGACGCAGCCCGATAAGGTCCAAGAACTTCAGATGGATTCGGTCCGGAACTCGGTTGAGCCGGTATAGCAACTGATCGGTCATGTAAGCGAAAGTTTCGATCAACGTCACTCCCGGATCAGAGACGTTGTGGTCGGTCCACTCCGGGCAGCGAGCCTGGACGAGCCTTTTGCCGTCGTCGACGAGGTCCTGGAACCGACGATCGTCGAGGTTGGGGACCGGCAGCGACATCAGATCTCGCCTTCGTTCTCGGGAATCGTGTAGAAGGGAAATACCAGGTTGCGCTTGTCGTTCGTCGCTCGCACGGTGTAATGAATGTCGATGTACATCAGCCCGATGTCAGACTCGTCAAGATCGACGTCCACCTCGGTCACTGAGACTCGCGGCTCCCACCGTTCGAGTGCCGCCCGCACCTCATTAGCCAAGGCCGTCGCAGTCTCGGAGTTGGCCCCGGCGAATACAAAGTCTCGCAGCCGGCTCCCGAATTCCCACCGCATCGGACGCTCGCCCGGATAGGTAAGTAGGATGAGCTGCATGGCCTGCTCCAGCTCAGCCTCACCCGACACCAGAGCAATCGCGCCGCGACTGTTGACGCCGAGAGGGTAGCTCCAACCGGAGCCGATGAAGTCAGTGGTCATGTTCACAGTCCTCAGTTCAGATTGATCTTCGAACCCTTGAGCGTCAGCTCGCCGGACGTCTGGATGGAGATGGACTTCTGAGCTTTCACGTCTAGCTGAGCCCCACCGTCCACATTGACCTGACCGCCTTCACCGGCCTTGATGTTGATCGTGCCCCCGGGACCGCACACGACGTTCAACGTGCCTTGCGTGGTCTTGCTGTTCGGCGTGGTGGGTTCGCATTGGATCGTGATCGATCCGGCGACCTGATCGATCACCAGCGACAACTTGGAATCCGACGTGCCCAGCGTGATAAGCGATGCGCTCGGTGGTCCGGATGCACCACCCTGAGGAACTTCGTCGTTGAACACCAGGCGGTTGCCCGCCGACGAGACCAGGCCTCGTAGGACGACGGCCGCGGTCTGTCCGGTCGACTTCACCGCCGGGGCCCCGAGGCTGTACTGCGATGCCTCGTTGACGATTCCTCCTAACAGATAGGCCCGCCGGGGATCGCCGAACTCAAAGCCGACCAGCACCTCATCACCGACTTCAGGGAGAAACATCGCGCCGCTTCGCTTGCCAGCACCGGCCTGGACGGTCGGTGCCCAATCTGTCTCGTAGTCCGGTGACAGCCAGGGCAGTGCGATCTTCACCCTCCCCTTGTGAGTGGGGTCGTTGTTATTGGTGACAATTCCGCAATACACGCCGGGCAACTTCGGTGGCGGCGACTGCGTGGAGCCGCCGCCGGCCAAACCGAGCAATGACCGGTCGTTACTGCCGCTGGCCGTGAAGCTGGTCGTGTAGCCGCGATTTGCTCGGTCGATCACGTGTCGCGCGCTCGTGATCACCCATGGACCGGCGAACAGGGGGGCAACGTTAGCCACCTTCACCGATGCACCGGCAACGAGAGCTGGATTGCCGCTAGCCTCGCCGTCGGCTTCGCCGAAACTGCTGGCCCGGCGGTGGGCAAGACCGGCTACGGCTGCCGGTAACGCCGAGTCGATTTTCGCTCCGGTGGCCAGCGGACGATCGTTGACGACATGGGCCTGCGGGCTGGGTGCCGGCCCGAGGTTCTGCACTGAGGTCGACCCGGATTTTCCCGACGGCGCACCGGTTGCGGTGGCCGTGAACTTTTCGGCAGCCTTGGAGGCCGACAATCCGGGAACGCTTGCCGTCCTCGAATCGGCCGCGACCACCGAGCTGATTACCTTTGCCTGCATCGGATCCCAGACCCGTACCTCGACCTTGGGAGTGCCATTACCGGCACTGACTCGGGGCGTGAACCGGTAGAGGTTTTCCCGGAACGTAAGTTCGACCGGCTTGCTACCACCCAGCGATGACGCTTTGCGATAGTGCAAGACGCCGGCGACAACGACGAGTTCGTAGCCGGTTTCGCGTGCCCGCTGCTTCAGAAAGTCCCAGTCCGTCTGATCCACCTGACCGATGTGATCATGCACGAAACCGCTTGCTTCGATCTTGGTCCTGATGATGCCGGCCGCCTTCGCGGCCTGGTCCGCGATGTCGGAGTCGGAGACGTTCACATGAGCCCGAGTCCGGCGAATGCGCTGGAGCCGATGGGTCAAGTCGTAACCGCGAACCACGGAGTACGAGTTGAGATTCTCGCATCGCCCTTCGATGGAAGTGACCTCACCGACAATGAGCGAGGTCCAGGCCTTGTCGCCGGCACCAGCACAGCTGATCGTGATCGGCGTGCCGAGCTCTATTCCAGAGGGCTTGAGCAACGACCCGGCGTTGTCCAGGAACGTCAGCTCGAACATGGCGGGAACATTGAGGCTGGTGTCGACGATCGTGGACAACAGGGCGCTATTCGCCGCCTCCGATAATGGCCGGCCGGAACCTGGTCCGACGTTGATGCGAGCCCACGCTGCGGTCCCGCGTCGAGCTGATTCCGGACTCATAGCACTCGGCCTGAGGTGATGGCGCTGGCTGACAATTCGCCTGGCTCTGGCACGTAGAGTCGTCGCCCCGGCTTGAGTCGAAGCGGATCATCGATTCCATTCGCGACGGCCAGCGCTCGCCAACTTTCGGTGTCACCATAGTTATCGACGGATAAAGCCGGAAGGGATTCGCCGGCGATCAATTCATGACCCCGTCGATTCGGCCTGCCGCCCGAGCTCGGGTTCTGGCCCGCGACGGGATTGGTCACCGTCTGTAGCTCGATCATTGCTTTGGCCCGGGTCGGGACACCGCGACGATTGAAGCGCTGATAGGTGATTTCGGTGCGCGTAGCCTGGGTCATGATGCACGGCGTCGTCTTGTGGCCAATGGTGAAGTCTCCCCAGCTGAACATCAGGGTTGGAAGGACCATGGCCCCGGGTTGATTGTTGACCTTGGCTGCCTCACTGTAGGTCCATCCGAGCAACAGCCCGCACTTGTGCAGGATGTCCGGTCCATCGATATAGAGTTCGCCGAGGCGGAAGATGGTTCGACCGACTTTCTCCAGGACCTGCTGGGTGGTGAGGTTGACGGCCTTTTCGATCTCCTTTGCCTGGTCAAGGTCATTTTTGGCCGACACCGCAGCCCCGATATCCCTGACCGGTGCACTGTGGGAAATCGAAATAGTAGTGGGGTTGAAGGCAAACTCGACAAATACCTTGGGTACATCCATCCGGGTCAGTCGCGCCCTAGCCAGGACGTTGGAATCCGACTGCTCTCGCCGTGACCCGCCAAATGCCTTGCGTCTGGTGATCTTAGGGCGCGTCGGTTGTGGGCTGTTCATGATTGATCGTCAGCTCCTAAAGAATCCGTCGTGTTCGAGAACCAACGATTCAATGGCTACCTTGCTATCGGTCGCAGACAGCGTGGGACCGTTCCACGCGCTCGGAAAGGCCTCGTTCAGCCGCCACTGCATAACGTCTTTGAGCTGGTAGTCCAGCAGCCGAATGACCACTGACGTTAGTGGTGGTCTGTAGATCGAATTCCACTGAGAAATGTAGGCCTGGAGCCAGACTTGGAGTACGAAGGAATCTCTACGGTTGACGGCTCTTTCCAGCGTCACCGGCTGATACTCGATGCGTTCGGGGACCGCTGGGCGATGCGTGTAGTCGCCACCCTGCTCTATGCGTTTGAATCCCAGTTTCACATTCAGTCCTTTGCAGGCACTCCAGTGTCCGAGATCCAGCCCATCGATGCTTACCGAGAACCGCATGTTCATGCCCAAGCTGGGGTAGGAACCCAGGCCGAAACCTGCCCCCGGCGCCATAGCGGTCAGGGCCGGAATCGGTGGAGTGAATACCATCGCGGTTCTCCTCATCCCTTCATAGGGTGTGTGATGCCGTTCAGATCAGGGAGCTGACCAGTCCGGCCGCGACCGCAATCTGGTCTTTGAGGAATCCGGTGTGGGCGAGTTCCAAGGTCTCCATGACGACCTTGGCCTCGGCGGTGCTGAACTCCCCCACGTTCCAGGCCACCGGAAAGAACTCGTAGAGGCGCCATTCCATGATCGGCAGGCCCAGATTGTTCTGCAATACGAGGGCGCCGCTCAGGGGTACAGCGTTGGATGCCGTCAATTCCAACCACGTCTGCACGATGCGCGACGCGGGCGAGATCGCACGCTGTAGCTTGATGTTTTCGTACACCGTGTTGCCGGGAAAGATGTGATAGTTGTTGCCCTGATCGCCCGTCCGATACTGCGGCATCTCCCACTTGACGGCGAGCCCCGACGCCTTCTGCCAAAAGCCCAGGTTGTAGGCAGGATTGTCGATCACGATGAGGAAGCGATGGCCCATCCCGACCATTTCCTCGGCCAGTACGCCGAGAGCTGAATCCAAGCCCACCATCACCGCTCCTATGTGAAATCTGCGAGCAGGCCGGCCCGCTCGCGATCGATGAGGAGGTCTCCGCGCAACATGGAGCGAATCCGTCCGAACAATTTTGTCGCCAGCTCATCCAGGCTGATCGAATCGTCCAGGTCCACCGAGCGTTCATTGCAGAGCTCGGCCAGGCGTTGGCTATTAGCCAGAATCACCTGCAATTCGGGCGCTAGGTTGGCATAACCGTCGTCAGGAGCTGACCGGAATTCCTCGTAGAACGAGTCCGGGTAGCCGTCGGCTGCCATGAGACCACCAAAGGCGGTCGTGATAGCGGGGTCGAGGGTCTCAATGCCGGCGACGCCGTCAGGGCTGTTTTGTGCCGAGTAGCTGGCCTCGCTGGCTTGCAGGCGCTGCGCGGTAGGCAGCGATCCAGAGCTGAATATCGGCGACGGCCGCGTCAGAGCACTAGTGTCCGTAGCCGACGCCGAACCGGCGACGGCCAGAGCCGGCCGGTGGTTGAGACGGACCGATGGGTAGTCCATCCGGTCCCATTGCGCTGCTGTGGAACGAGCTTCTGCTTCAAGTCCGAGCCCTATAGCGGAGGTCTCCACCTGCGAACCCAAGGCCCCGGAGCGCTGCTGGAGGACGTGCGTTAGCTCATGGGCGATGACTGACTGGGTGTCCGGATGAGACATCGATCCGATTGCATCAGGCAGATGAATTGCCCCGGCGGCAGTGAAGGCCCGGGCCCCGATTGTCGCGGCATGACGACCTACCTGTTGCCCGCGAAGGACCGGTACCGAAGAGACATCGTGACCGCTCAATGCCTTGAACCGTCGAGCGATGCTCGTGGGGATCCGGTGCCGAGATACCTCGCCGGACGAAGTGTGTGTTGGTGCGGGTACGGCGGAGAACGAGGAGACCGAGGACCACGGCGAGGGCGCGCCAGCGTCGGCGCCCGTTGATCCGGGCCAGGCGGGATTGGCGAACGGAGACTGCCGGGGCGCCGATGTTGCTGTCCGTTCGGCGAAGTCGCCATCTGCATGTCCGCTCGAGGATGGAGGACTGGCCGGCTCAGATATGTCGCCGTCATCTGGTCGACCCGGCGTCTCAGTCATCGGCTCGTTGATCGCTGTAGCCGCGTCTTGAGGATCTCGCGGAAAATGGTCAGCCGCCGCCCGGTCGATGAAAGAAGCGCGGGGCCGCCGCGGGCCTGCCACCTGGGCTGACCCCGTGGTGGCAGCGGCGGGCACTGGCGGCATTGTCGAGTCAGTGACTGGGTCAGTGACTGGGTCAGTGGCTGGGTCAGTGACTGATTCCGTGACTGAGTCCGTGTATGACTCCGTGACTGATTCCGTGAATGAGTCCGTGACCCACGGTTGCGGACGCCGACGCAGCGGCGGTCCGAGGCCCGGCCGTCGAGCATAAATTCGCGTGGAGTCTGCCAGCGCGTCATCGGCACCCGCGATCGCAGCCGCCGTTGTGGGTGGCGGGGGCAATCGTGGGTCTGACCTATCGGGCTTGGGCAGCGTCGGTGTTGTGTTTTCGGTGTCGTCGCCCTGCTGGGCAGCCAAGGCTCGCAGCATGTCCAGGCCGCTGGATGTAAACGGGGACGGCGTATCGGATGACGCAGCTGCTGGCGATGGCTCCGGAGCCCTCGCGTCAGCAGCCGGAGGATCAGCACTGGGAGCTGGAGGCTGAAGGAGCGATCGGCCAAGACCCGATTCCAAGGAGGCGGACTCGGTGGTTTCTGGCGCGCGAAAGTCCTCGTGGTTGACGCCTGGTTCGGGTGGGACCGGTAGCCGAGGGTGCAGTCCGAGACGGCGACTCTGGCCCAGGGAAGCCCGTCGGTGCCCGACGGAAGGTGAGGATTGCTCTTGACTGGCAGCAGAATCTTCTCCGACCGCACTCACCTGACTCGCAGCGACAAACATCGGAATCGCTGCTTCGACAAGGCCCGGCTCGACTGAGGCCCTGACCGATGGCCAGATGGGATCGTAGGTCTCTGGGCTTGCTCCGCGCAGTATGGCGACGGGCGAGGTAAAGGGGACGAGTGGGAGCCGGGGCGGTGGCTCGGGAATGGGCTGCGGCGCGGCAGCCATCCAGGGTGGCACGGCCGTGCTGAGCGTTATCTGCCGTTCGAACGCCGAGGCTTGGAAGGGGGGATCGGCCACCTGCGGTGCTAAGACTCTGGGAGCAGTCACTACGGTCAACGGTGCTCGATCCGCGTTGTCCGCCGCGGGAAGAACGATCGGGACTCGACGGCGCGGTGTATCGACCACCGGGAGGATCCGCACGGGAGTTGAGGTTGCTCCGCCGTGGTCAGTCGTGTCTGTGTGGCGTTGCGCCAACTCCACTCGATCGGAGTCCGGGACGCCGAATCCGGCGGCCTCGGTCGGACGCGGCCGGGTGATATGACGCAGTCGGCCCGTGTGGGTCAGCGATGACGGCGCCACCGCCGGGATGGACAGCAAAGTCGTCGTCGGTGGGCTCCACGGGGTGTGGATGACGCGACCACGCGAGCGAATTGTGGGCGACAGCACCGGCAAAGCAGTCCATTGGCGTCCCTGGGGCCGAGCTGGATTCGTGGACGACCCGGACGCCACCGAGGCAGAAGCCGGATCGCTATGCCTCCAAAATGCCCACCGCACGGTTCCTCCTAAGAGTGATGATCAGTCATGGCGTCCACTGCGTTGGCGTGTGGTCCACTTCCAGCCGAGCGTGGATTTTGCCGACCTCGTCCACCATCCGAAGTCGAACCGAGTGCGGCAGGTCGAGTAGCGAATCGAGCGACCAATGGAGGTAGTAAGCCAGGTACGCGACCTCCTCCCACAGATCATCGGTCGCGTACCTCAGGATTCCCCCGGTGCCTCACCCGCAACGTCGATCACGAAGTCGTGACCGCAGGAGGGACAGCTGACCTCAGCTTCGGTGTGACCCTCTTGGTTGATCCGTCGATACAAGTCCTGCAAGAAGGCCAAATCCGATGCGAACAGGTTCTCGATGACGAATTCGTCGATCGGTGATACCGAGCCAATTGCCTGCACGGTCCGAGCCAGCAAGGCAACGGTGAGGTAAGCGGGGTTCTGTCGAACCCGGGCATCGACCTGCACGTTGATCTCGTCGCGGGCGGTCGCCAACCGCATTACGCCGTCCCGATGAACTCGACCCTGCTCGTCGACGTAACCTCTAGGCAGAATAAAGGGATACTCGGTTAGGACGGTGGTTTTCTGGGCCGGCGTCGGAGCATAGTCAGGAGCCCGTGATGCCGATTGGATCGTCATCATGCGCCCGGCAACGAGGCGCTAGGACTGCCGACGATGCCATTGATCGGGATCGATATCTCATCGCAGCTGAACACCACGGTGATCTGCGGTGAATCGGTGGCCCCGGCTCGCATGCTGGCCAGCTCCATCTTTGCCGGCCACGCGGAGTGCAGGAGCCACACGAATTGGATTTGCGACTCATCAGGGTTTTGGCCTGGAGAACCAGCTGAATATGCGGTCAAGGTGCAGTCCAGGCGGGCCGTCGGGCTGCCGGCTTGAGCGTTGAGATGCCAAATCCACAATGACGTTTCGGTGTCCATGGGCTTCTTCAGCGTCACCGTGGGCGGCTTGGTCTTACCGTACTGCTTCGTGTGGACGATACCGCCGACAGGGTTGCAGAAGATGAACTCGTGCGGTTCGACCTCCATGACGATGCCGGCTAGTTCGGAAAATGACCACATCCCGCCCTTGGCAACTTGCAGGGTGAAACGCGGTGAACTGAGTAGGACTGGCACAGTAGATGTTCCGGGCATTGCCTGAGCTCCAATCGGATGTCAACGGGTTTCGGCTCAATCGGCTGCGTCGCGTTCGCGATGCCGCCGCAGGGCCGGTGGCTACTCTTCGAGCCCAGCGCCTTCTGCGTACTGCGATAGGCGAAACACCACGAACTCCGCGGGCTTCACCGGGGCGATCCCGATGTCAATGGTCAAGATGCCGACATCGCGGTTCTCGGCCGGATTGTTCTCGGCGTCGCACTTGACGAAGAATGCCTGCTCGGGCGATGAGCCGAACAGTGCTCCGCTTCGCCACACACGTCGTAGGAACATGGTGATGTTGCGGCGAACCGAACCCCACAGCAATGCGTCATTTGGCTCGAACACCACCCAGTTCGTCCCCTGAAGAATCGACTTCTCCAGGAAGTTGAACAACCGTCGGACGTTGAGGTAACGCCACTCGGGATCGCTGCTCAGCGTCCGCGCACCCCAGATTCGAATTCCCTGACCGGGGAAGGAACGAACGCAATTGATACCTAGCGGATTGAGCTGATCGTGTTCACCCTTGGTCAGCCCGCAATGCAGATCGATGACGCCACGGATGACTTCGTTGGCCGGAGCCTTGTGTACGCCGCGCGTCTCATCGTTTCGTGCCCACACGCCGGCGATGTGGCCGCTCGGGGGAACAAAGATCGGCTGCCCTCGCAGCGGATCCATGATCTTCACCCACGGCCAATACAGTGTGGCGTACTTGGAGTCGTACCCAGCGACATCGACCCGCCACTCCTTCATCTGCTGCGGAGTGAGCTCTGGCGGCGGATCCAGAATGGCCACGCGGTCGCCCATCAACTCGCAATGAGCAATCATGGCAAGTTGAACTGCTTTGAGTCCGTCGTCATCAATCACACCGGCCTGGTAGCCGCTCATGAGATCCGGCACCGTCAGCATGGTGATGTCGTCGATGGCTTCCAGACCTGCGAACCCACTGCGGGCTTCTACGTCGCCCACGTACTCCCCCGGCGTGACATTTCGCACCGCCGGCAGATCACCACCGTTGAGGGCGATCTTGGTGTTCCGCACGGGCGTGAGTGCCGAGCCGGTTCGAAGATCCTCGATAGAAATCAGCTTGGAGGTCTGGCGTACGGCTGCCGCCAGGCTGGCCGCGCCTCGCTTGGTGCTCACGTTGTCGAAGGACTCAACGACGTGATCGCCTCGAAACACCAGAAGTTTGAAGTGGTCCTCGCCCGGCTCGGAGGCATCGACGACCTCGATCGACAGATCGTTGGCGAGAGCGCCGCGTTCCAGGGCCTGCACGGTAAAGGCTGGCTTGCGGTCCTCACCGACCGCCGCCACCTCAGCCCGGGCTAACAACGCTCGTTCGGCATCGTCGTGCTCGGTTGTCCCGTCGGGTCCAGTGCCGGTACCGATCCGCACTACGTAGGCAGAGCCGCCGCCGTTGAGGAAGTAGCCATAAACCGAATGCGGTAGGTAGGCGCCGTCGACCAACCCACCGAAAGTGTTGGAGTATTGCGTCCAATTCGTCACCAGTACCGGTTGATTGATCGGGCCTCGCTCGGCAAAGCCGACGAATGCACAGATCGCCGTGCCGACGCCTTCTATCGGTTTCGTTCCAGACGACACTTCTTCCACATACACACCAGGCGATAGGTACGTCGGCATTGAGCCCTCCCACAATCGAACGCTATGAATGGCAGCCGATTTATCGTGTCAGCCATCCGCTGCTCTCGTTCGCGCAGTACATCCAAGAAATCAGCGGAGGATTCTGCGTGATCACGCAGTCAGGCGCGAGCCTTCTGGTGCTCGATCACGCAGCCTGCGCCGCCAGGGCCCGATCACAATGAGGTGGTGATCGAGGATCTGGATCGTGCGCTTGCCTCGATGCTGAGAGATCGAGTTTCCCCCGACCTCGACATCAGGTTCGAGTCGCCGTCGCTGTCCTTCCCCGATCGTGAGTCAACCGCGGGGTCGCTCATCAACTTCTTTCTCTACGACATCCGCGAGGACACCCGCGACACCGTCGTAGATGGCTGGTTCGTCAGAGATTCAGGTGGTGCGGCCATCGGCTGGCAGGCACCGTTCAGATACTTTCGGTGTTCCTTCGCGGTGAGTGCCTGGCCCCGCGCGCCGCACACCGAACACGGGCTGTTGGGCGCAATTCTGAAGGAATGTGCCGCGAACCAGACGCTGCCCGAGCAGTACCTGGTCGGGGAGCTAGCCGATTCCAAACTTGCGGTCGTGCTCAGCGGTGCCGCGGCCGACCAACTGGCATCGGCATCAAGTCTTCGGGGAACTCTCGATATCCCGGCTCGAACTTATCTAGACGTGACCGCGATCATTGCCTTCGTGCCGCCGTTGCGCACCGAGCTCGCGGCTAGTGCGTCCAGCATCGACCTGGGCCTCAGTAAAGAGGACGGCGGTATTCCGGACCTGACTCCAGAGGTTCCATCGCGTCCTCGGCCAACCCGTCGAATCGCGGAATAACCGGGTATCACTGACTGCTTCGCCGCCTAGCTCGAAGCCAGGCGCTCAGTTGTTGAGGTTAGGGTCGGTCAAACGGTGGTTGCTCCGCGGGTTGTTGGACCAGGAACGAGGCCGAGGCCAGTTGGCCGCCGGGCCCCGATGCCAGCAGATCGCGCGGTCCGAGGACATCGCGTGGAAATATGACCATCTCGCCAATCAGGTCACCGTTGGCATCGCTGGTGACCGAACCAGATCCCAGCCCGACTGACCAGCTCAGCCCAACCTTCGTATGCGGCGGAAAGTTCTCGCCCCTGATCTGGGTGACCTCGCCGGCGATGGCCACATTGGGCGAGGCGAGCAGGCGAGGAGCCGGGACGTCGGCGAATGTGGTGAACAGCGATGGCGCGCGGCCGTCGTCAGTGCCGATTTCGATACTAGTTGCGGCTAAGCCGACCCTGTCAGCGGTGAAACCGATCGTGACCAGGCAGCTGGACGTCGGATAGAGCAGCGCGCCGACGCAGGTCGTTGATAGGACGTGGAAAGGGACGGGCACCGTAACAGTGGTAATGGTCACTGGGCCTGTACCCGTGTTGGTAAGGGTCATCGTGAGCGGGGCCGGTTTGCTTCCGAGCAGGATGGTGCCGAAGGCCACGGCGTCCGGAGTAGCGGTCAGGACGGGCAGTTGGTCGGACAGGTAGGTATTAACCGCGCTCAACGTTGCGCGGGACGACAAGGTGGTGGCCGTGGCGAATGCGGTATAGCGACCGTGTGTCTCCAGGCTCGGCAACCCGACTATTCCCGCCACCGGGTTTTGGCTGGTCGATATCAACCGGGTAGTGGGCAATGGACTCGGACCGAGTCGCTTGAAGAACAGGTTGCCGGCCGCGCTCGGCTGAACTGAGGTCGCGGAGCTCGTCCCGCCGACCAAGTCTCCGGCTTGGGAGACGAAGGCGATCGACGTGCCGTCACCGGACAGGACCGGTCCCCAACTGGCAGCGTTGGCCGCCAGCGATGGGTCGGATCGAAATGCGGATATCAACATCGACTTTGACGTCTTGGCGGAATACACATAGACCTGGGACGGCTCGCGGGTCGGTGGCGGAGGAGGCACGGTGGCTCGAAAGCCGTTATTGAGGGGAATTGCCGCAGCAGTTGCGAACGCCACCAGCTCGCCATCAGCACTGATCGACGGTGAGTCGGCCTGCGCAGCATAAACGCACTCCGGACCGTTGTCGGGCAGGCAGGAGACGGGAATCGTCTCACCGAGCACGTACTTGCCATCCCCGTTGCGATCGGTGTCGTGCCGCCACACAGACTTCGAGCCCGGCGCCAGCTGTTGGCCCCGGCTTTGGGTCTGAACGGGTGAGGTGAATGCAACGTATCGCCCCGTGGCTGACACTGATGGACTCGCAACCTCGGGAAGGGGAAAGTTGTCAGAATCTACGCCGACGCTGACACTGGGCACGATGGAGAATTTGCCAAGCTTGGCGGGATCGCGGCGAGCGATGATCTCAGACTTGACTTTCCTGGTGGTGAGGACCGCAACCGCGGAGTCGGTCGTGCCGGCCACTGGGAACGGCCCCGGTTCGGTGTAGGTCAAGGAGATTGCGGCGGTCTCGGTCAGGTGGGCGGATGCTCGAACCATTATGTACGCGATACACCCGGCCACGCCGATCCCTGGTCCACTTGAGGGCGTTGCCAGCTGGAGGCCTTCAGAGCAGGCCACCGCTTTGTCTCCGAGGATGGGATTGACGACTGGAACGGTGGCCGGATCTACCAGCTGAAGCAACGGCTCATCACAATCCAAAATACTGTTCGACGTGAAATGAAACGCCGAGAGCCCCCTAGAATTTTGGCCGGGCGCCTTGATGGCTATCCAGGTAAGGAAGGGCCGCGCAACCTCGATACCACCCAGGTCCATCAGGGCGGTCCCGGCGTTGTCCGCTTGGATCGTCGGCGGTGGCACAAGCGCCATCGGCACAGTCGGTGATGGACATCCGACACGCACGCGGCCGGCACCCCGTCCGCCCGGCTGAGTTCCGTGGCAGACGGCCGTCACCATGTAAAGAGCCCGCCCGGCGGCAGTTGTTGACTGTGTTATCAAGTCGGCTGCGAGCATGATCGGTGTCGCGGCGACGGCCGGGCAGGAGGTCGGGTCAAAGTTAACCTGCGCCGTGCACGACTGGCCCGGTGCCAACGTGACCGCGCAGGTATCTGAAGCAAGCGAGAACGCGTCGAGGCTGGGCCCGGTGTTGTTCACCGAAAGGCCGGTGAGCGCAAGCTGCTGTTTTCCCCGATTGACAATCGATACGGCCACATTCGAGGCCACCGCAACGTTGCCAGCCCTGTCCACTGGGGCGGGATAGCGGGTCATGGACAGGACCCCGCCCAGGACGGGAGTCGCGGCACCGGTAGCTCCGAACCGGGCTGACATTGCGAGGTCGGGTGAGCGCGGATCCTGTTTCGCGGCGTATACCAGCGTTGATCCGTCGGCGCTGATCTGTGGTCCGCAGCCTGTGCTTCGACTACCCGAGCTGGCCAATTGTGGACAGGCGACCCTGCGTTGATAGGTCGCGTCGCTGCGCGGCGTGTTGACCAGTCGAGCCTCCATGTTGTCGGGGCTATCGATCCGCCGTGCGCTCGAACGCTGCCGGTCGGTCATCCACACATCCCCGGTATCAACGTTGAGGTATGTCACGAACCGGGCATCGCCCGATATCGCGGGGCTGCCTGCGTTCAATTCGGGTGGACTCAGCTGTACGGTCCGTCCGGTTGCGATATCCCGACCGTAGATGTGTTGCTCGCCCGCGGGCGGCGTCGGCGCGCCGGCCCTGACCGTCGTCTCAACGGCAGCGGACACGTCGAGCGAGTTTTTCGAGCTGAAGACTACGTAGTGGCCGTCGGCACTGAGCTTGGTGTCGGGTGAATCGCCTGGCCCGCTCGCATCATCGGAGCCGACCGAGGTCAGAGTGGCGGCCCGAGGGTCGGTGGTCGCGGAGTCGACCAATCGGGGGCTGACGGTCGTTACCGGACTCTGGTCGACACTGCCGACAGTGCCGACCATTCCGATCACCATCGTCACGACCACGGCACCGATCGACCAACGCTGCCGCGCACACGGGTCTAGATCACGAGCAAGCATGGTGTGACGGTATGTAGCTTGCCGCGGATTACCTAGGGCATCGGAGGAACCAGAATGCGTAGAGAATACTGCGGAAAAGCGCAGCTCAGCTTGTCCGGTGATCTTCGTGAAAGCGCAACCGGACCGTGAGGCTCGACGTCAGACTGGCCCCGTGGGCATATCCGTAACTCTCGATGACTCGACCCCGACCGCACCGGCCGGAACGGACACGACCTGCTACGTGCAGATAGTGAACACCGGCATGGTCGTGGACCGGATTACCCTAGATGTGCTCGGTGAAGCAAGCGAATGGGCAGCGGTCGAGCCGCCAGTCCTCAACCTTCTCCCCGCGGCCAATGGGTCGGTCCGAGTGACCTTCAGCCCACCGCGTTCGCCCACCGTGCTGGCGGGCGAGGTTCCGTTCGCGGTTCGCGCTCGGTCGCAGGAGGACCCAGATGGCTCCTCGGTCGAGGAAGGCACGGTCCGGGTCGGCTCCTATCATGACCTGACCACTTCCATCGTCCCGAAGACCTCCACGGGCAAGCGCAGCGCAAGTCATCGCCTCACGATTGAGAACCGAGGTAATGAACCGCTGAACATACGTCTGGGTGGAGTGGATCCGGACGAGGCCTTGTCCTTTAGGTTTACGCCGGATCTGATCCTCGCCGAACCCGGCACCGCCACTTCGGTCAAGGTTCGGGTCGCACCCCGCAAACGTTTCGTGCGTGGTTCGAACAAGAGTCTGCCGTTCCAGGTGTTCACACTGCCCGACGACGGTGAACCCGTCACGACGGACGCGACCATGCTGCAGCGCCAGACCATGCCACGCTGGCTGGTACCCGTGATCGCGATCCTCGTCATCGGTGCCGTCCTCTTGGTTGCCGCCTGGTCCCTGGCGGTGAAGCCGGCCGTCCAATCAACCGCCACGGCGGCCCAGGTAGCGGAACAGAAGGCGCTGAGCAGCGCGGCGGCACAAGCGGGCGCCGCGGCGACAGCTGCTAACAACGCCGCCGCCGGAGCGAGCTCAGCTGCGGTGGCAGCTGGCGGCGGCCCAGCCGGGTCCGCTGCCCGTGCGGCGGCGGCCGCTGCATCGTCCTCAGCTGCGGCCAAGTCAGCAGCAGCCGCCGCTTCGGCGTCGAGAGAGGCGAATAGGGCGGCTTCCGCACTTATTTCTTCAAACGTCAGCCCCGGCGATACTCAGCGTTACGCCTATGACATCATCAAACCCAGTACGTCACTGTCGGTGAGCGACATCTTCTTACAGAATCCGCAGGCCGACGTTGGAATCCTAGAGATTGATGCTGGGACAAGTCCCCTTTTCAGGTTCAATCTGCAGAACTTTCGCAATTTAGACAAGTCATTCGTGCAGTCATTGACATTCACCAAAGACAAGCCCCTGACGCTTGTCGTCTCTTGCCAAAACCCGGGCACTATTAAGTGCACTCCGGGGTTGTCATTCTCGGGGCAACTTCATAAATAGTGGTATTTAACCGGCGGCGATGCTGACATTGGTCGTGACGAACTCAGCCGTGCCGTTCTTGGTCAGAACCATGTCGGGCACCGGACCACTGGGAGTTGTCTGAGTCGCTGGGATCTCGACGGTAAACAGGGCGGTGAACTTGCTTCCCTTGATCAAGATGGGCTTGCCGTTGTCGGTGGTCTGAGTCTTATTGCCCGGCGTTAGGTTTACTGACAGCTTTCCCGAACCCGGGTTCGTGAAGGGCGGAGCCGTATACGGCATCGGAGCCCGGAGCGCCGGTGGAAGTTCGTCGCCTTCTAGGCATACCGGGCTGCCGTTCACCGAGATCGTCGAGCCTGAGCCCGAAAGCGACACCGGAGCTTGCAGGGTCGGCACAATCGCCGGCGGCGCAATAGTTACCTTGATCATGTCGCCACTCTTGATGACGAAGTCAGCCACGATAGCGTCTCCTTTCGAGCACTCGATCACGCAAGACCGGCGCGTCGACGGGTTGCTCCCTCAGATGATTGTCAGAACTCTCTCAGGCAGAGTATGAACATTGCGCGTGTAGCGCAAGTAATGGGCTATTGCAATTCCGCCGGTAAAAGTTTGCGACGGATTTACGACCCGGCAATGACTAGCTCAAATGTCGCAAAGAATAGGGCTTACTGACGCACCCAGTGGACCCAGGTCTAGTGTCGTGCAGGACTTAAGTCCGCGTTGACACGCCGAGATCATCGCGGTTATCGTTGTCATAGAACAAGGGGCCAGATACATTTTCGACAGACCCGATATCCCAGCTCGTTCGGCATATCGGTCGTCAATTGTGAATTAAGCATGTTTCAATGTGAGAATGCATTCATGCCAAATGAAACACGATGTAAATCTGCAGAAGTCGCGACGATGCGGTTTCTTCGATCGAAGCGGACCCGGAATGTCGCATCTCGGGTTGGCGCTGCAGGAGTGCCGTTGGACCAGCTGGTCGCGCTCCGGGTGCCGCCGCACCGTCAGATCAGCGACACCTGCCGCGGGGGCAAGCCTCAGGTGGCCGAGACTGAAAGGGCGCTGATGTTACAAGAAGCGAGAGTCGACTCCGCAGCTGTTGCGACTCATTCCGAAGATGACGATGCTGACTTGGGCTTGGATCTCACCGAAGGCTCGGTCGCGGTGGTGCCAACGGATGTGTCCCCGGCAAGCGGCGCACCCGAGGTGCGGATACCCGTCTTCTTGTGGGCGAAGGACCCCATATCGTTGGCGGGCCTAACTGCCGAGCTCCGATTTCGCCGTGAATTCGAGCTGTTGCCCGGAACGGCACTGCCGAGAGCTCGCGTCGCGGTCATCGCTTCAGAAGCATTGGATGAGACGACCCTGGGGATGCTGCGTTCGGTCAAGGCGCAGGGCTGCTCCAACACCGTGCTGGTTATCAGTGCGGTAGGTGACGACGATGTCCTGGCTGCGGTAGACGCGGGCGTCAGCGCGATCGTCTGGCGATGGGAAGCTACCGGGTCCTGGCTGAGCGAGGTCGTCGTCAAGGCGGCCTCGGGTGAGGCCGCCTTGCCGTCGGACATGCTTGCTCGCCTTCTCAAGCGCATCGAGCGGCTCAATCGCCACGTTCTCGTTCCGCGGGGAATCGGCTTGAACGGTCTGTCCCCTCGCGAGATTGACGTCCTTCGGCTGGCCGCGGACGGTCTTGATACCGATGAGATCGGCAGTACCCTCGCCTACTCGGCCCGGACGGTAACGAGCATTCTGCATGATGTGATGCGCCGCTACCAGCTCCGCAATCGCACCCACGCAGTGGCGTACTCGATCCGTGAAGGCTTGATCTAACCCCGCCAACCGTGGCCCGTCGGCTACCCGGGACCCGGTTGCGCAATGATTATCGGGTGTCCGTAGTTGAGGACCTGCGTCGGGCAGGCTGCGTGTACGCAGAGGACGAAGCGCGCATCTTAATGAACTCGGCGTCCACGCCGGATGACCTGGCCACGATGGTCGCGCAACGGGTTGCTGGGGATCCCCTTGAGTACATCGTCGGCTGGGCCGAGTTTCATGGCACTCGCGTCAAGGTCACGCGCGGCGTATTCGTCCCACGACGGCGGTCTGAGTTTTTGGTCGAATGCGGGATCCGCCTGATCGATCGCCTGGGTGTGACCCCAACCGGTCACAGCCCCGTCGTCCTCGACTTGTGCTGCGGCACTGGCGCACTTGGCCTCACCGTCGCCGTTCACCGGTCGGTAGAGCTGATATCCGCCGACATCGACCCGGTTGCGGTCGCTTGTGCTCGCGAGAACTTGAATGGCCTGGCAACCGTGGTCGAGGGAGACTTATTCGAGCCGGTGGCCCGTGACCTACAGGGCCGGATCGATGTGCTGCTGGCCAACGTCCCCTACGTACCTAGCGATGCTCGTCGACTACTCCCCCGAGAATCGCGAGACTTTGAGAATCCGGTTGCGATCGACGGCGGACGGGATGGCTTGGCGATCCTTCGCCGGGTGGCTGCGCAGGCTGAGCTCTGGCTTCGGCCGGGTAGATCGGTTCTGCTGGAGGTTGGGCAGGCTCAAGTGGATGCGGCCGAGCAGATTATCCGTGAGTCGCGCTTGCAACCGCGCCTGGAAACATCGCCGGACGGCGACACGACAGTATTGGTTGGAACGAAGGCCGAGAAATCAGTCAGCTGACCAGCTCGATATCGGGCAATTTCGCCGGGTGGGATTGGTCGCGAAGTTCGTCGACACGTACCAAACTCACGCCGGCAATGATGAACAGTCCACCCAGAACCTGCATCGCGGTTGGAACTTGAGCCAGTAGCAGCCAGGCAAACAGCACCGCGAAGAGCACCTCAGTCAGCCCAACGAATGAGGACACCTTCGCACCCAACAGGCGCGCCGCACCGATGCCGACGACGTAGGCAACAACCGCGGCGATCAGCGACAGCCCCAGCACTGGCACGACCCAATTGACGTCGTGATGCAAGAAGCGCACAGCCACTCGCGGTGCGTGCAGCTGGACGGCGCCGAGCAGCCCGGCCGAGATCAGGACGACGGCGCCCACGGCCATGCCAGCCCACGCCATTGCCAAGGGGGGTAGCGACTCATCGGTTGAGGCGGACAGCACGAAGAACACGGCCAACCCGGCGGCGGCGCACAATCCCCATATGACGCCGACGAAATCAACCCGTGAACCGGTGAGATCCAGGACTAGGCCCAAGCCGACTATGGCGCACACGGCACCGCCGGTCGTAAGGCGGCGAGGCCGGTGACCGTGCCGGATCCACATCCAGAAAACCACCAGGATTACGCCTAGGTACTCCAACAACAGGGCCACCCCGACCGACAAGTGCTGGACCGCGTAGAAGAAACACAGCTGGCAAGCAGCTACGGCGATGAGCCCGTATGTGCCGACCACCTTCGCGTTGCTGCGCAGCAGTCGCCACCGCCCACGCAGCTGGACCAAGGCGGGAATGCTCAAGATGACAGCGGCGAGACTAACCCGGACGGTAACGGCTGCAGCCGGGGTCCAGCCCGCGTCGATCAGGCTCGATGCAAAGGTTCCGGACGTACCGAACGTGGCCGCCGACAGTAGGGCCAGCCCAAGCCCCCGGCGAGTGGAATGGACCTTGGTCACGACGCTCCGTTCGATCATTGGCCGCGGTCGGCAATCGTACCGGCGCTGGCCGTAAGCTGTAATATGCAAACCGCTATACGATCATGACACGGCTCAGCCTAAGACGTGGGTGTGAAAGGAGTCAAATGATATTTGCCCATGACACCGAGGTTGCCCTCACCAGTGCTGCCGCTCTGGTGAATACCGGCCGTGGTGAGACAGACACCCTGCAAACAGTGGCTGATCTCGATGAGTTCGTCCGGGTCAACCAATGGACCGGAGACCGCCGGGGCGACGAGATCGAGTTACGGGCCGTACGCAACCTGCGCCCGAAAATCGAGGCACTCTGGATCTTGGACGAGGACGAGGTCGTCGGCCTGGTTAACGGCCTGCTGCGGCGTTCTCGTGCCCTTCCGCAGCTGGTGAGGCATGGCGAGTGGAGCTATCACCTGCATGCGACATCGCCGCAGGCACCACTCGCGGATCGCATGGCGGTCGAGGCGGCGATGGCCGTGGTTGACGTGATCCGAATGCAAGAATTGGATCGCCTGTCGGTCTGTGCGGCCGATGATTGCGATGATGTTCTGGTCGACCTGTCTAAGAACCGATCACGGCGATTCTGCAGTACGGGGTGCTCCAATCGGACCAACGTGGCCGCCTTTCGCGCGCGAAACGCCGAGCGGGCCGCGACCGATCGTTAATTTGCTCACCGGATCGTCCTGGCCGGACAACGTAGTTCTGATAGGCGCTGGCCACGGTCCGCTCGATGGCGGCCAGATCGGCGCTGATCGCACGTCTGATCATTCGCTACCCGTCCATCATGGTCTCGAGTTTGGTCAGGGTGTTCCAGTTGCGAGCCGTCACCACGATGCCAAGCTGCTTCTCGACCGTCATCCGCACGTCTGGACTATCCAGGATGCCGTTCGGACACCACTGATAGATCACCTTCTTGCCGATCCGGATGTTGTCGGGATCAAGTGCTACCAGGTCATGTTCGGCCAGCTGCCTTTTGGTCGGCTGGTCCGAAAGAAAGTGCGCCAGGTATTTCGAACCTTCTCGGGCCGCGCCGGGGAACGGGTCAGCCTTGATCACAGCCGCCAGTTCGACCCGGCTACGGACCAGGCAGCGAACGTTGAGGCCGCGATCGGCCAACGCCTTCTCGATGGCCACCGTCAGCCTGGCGTCGGCGGAGAGTGGGGCCGTGAACACGGCATTACCGCTCTGTAGCAGCGTTCGGACGTCGGCATAGCCAAGCTCGGCCAGCAATGTGCGCAGGTCGGCCATAGCAAGACGGTTGTTCTTGCCGACGTTGATACCCCGGATCAATAAGGCGTACTGCGGCATAAGTTGTGCTCCCCTCCGCTCAGCGTTCGGTGGGCAGCCAGCCCTCCCTCGCGGCATAGACACCCAGTTGAAAGCGAGTGGTGACCCCGGCCCGAATCTGCAGTTTCTCCAGGTACCGAAAGAAGGTCCGCCGACTGATCCGAAGGGTTCGGATGATCGACTCATCACTCATCCCGGCCGCGAGCAGGCCGAGCATCCGCTGTTCGACCGGCTCGATCCTGGCTCCGACATCCCCGGACGGCAGCACCGGAAGGGCCGACTTCCAACACATCTCAAACAGTCCGACTAGAGCGTCGAACAGCGTGCTGGGCCGGATCACGAATAGCGAGCGGTTGACGTCGGCCTGGGTGATCGACAGCGACAACAAGGCGACCGTGTCATCGATCAAGCTCAGTTTGACGGGTAGCTCGGACAGCACGCGGGCCTGCTCGCCCGCCTTGATACAGGGCACGACGTTGCTGTCCAGGTAGGACTCGCGGCTGAGCGAGGACTGGGAGTACACCACGCGGTATTCGATCCCCTTAGCCAGATGCTCCAATTCGGTTTCGTTCGAGGACCGCATTCGGTAGTAGGGCGGCGAGTCCAGCCGTCGAATCACCCGCTGGGTGTGGAGCTCGGCCTGACGCAACCGTTCCAGGATTGCATCACCGGTCACCACTTCGACCACCTGATCCGCAGTGTGGTGCTGTTGTAGGCGTAGTGAGTCGCGATAGGCATTGGCCACAGCAACGGTCGCCTGGTGAAGATCGGCTTCCCGGCGAGCCGTCAAGGCCCGTAGTCCGGCATCGGGCGGAACCGGCGCATATAGCTCGCCGTCCTCACCTGAGCGTGCTGCCAGCCCACACTCGATCAGCAGTTCGAGCACCAGCTTGGCGCGATTCGCACCGACCCGGCCCGACTCAACCAGACGCTCGAGGGACGTAGATCCAGATTGCAGTAGCTCTTGGTAGACGGCGACGGCGTCCGCTTCGACGCCCAAGGTTGCAAAGTGCGTACCCAAGCCACCTTCCGTCACACTTCTCCCGGTCATCGGTGCCATTGACACATCTGTGCCCTCCAGTATCGCCCTGACACGATAGAAACATGTCGGCGAAGAAAGTATCCCGTTGCCTAGCTTCGCCGAGGTGTCACCTGGTTCGGTGCTTGTGCACCAGCCGGCGGGTCCGGCCGAACCCTTGGTCAGGGTGCGATTGGGCGATGGGTGGCAGACGACAGAGGCGGGGCGATGCCGGTGCAGTCATCGCCCCGCCCCCAACCGGCTCCTTGCGACAGTTCGCTCGTCAAGCTCTGAGCCTCGTGAGCCCCGTCCCCCCGGTCGACTAGGTTCTTCAGCGTGGAGAAGCGATCGCTCGGCCGCAGCGGCCTCAAACTTTCCTGCCTCGGTCTGGGCACGATGACCTGGGGAAATGGCACCGACCCGGACGAGGCGGCCGCCATCCTGGTCGGCTTTCACGATGCCGGTGGAACCTTCGTCGATACTGCCGTGTCCTACTCCGGTGGAAACGCCGAACGGATCCTGGGTGGATTGATCGCCGACGTCGTACCGAGATCCGAGCTGATCATTGCGTCCAAGGCAGGGATCACACCGGCTGGTTCTCAGCGGTGGGTCGACACCTCGCGCGGAGCGCTGCTGCGCCGCTTGGACGAGTCGTTGACCAACCTCGGAGTGGACTATCTCGATCTATGGCAGGTCCACACGGTCGACTCGACGGTCCCCATGGAAGAGACCATGTCCGCGTTGGACCTAGCCGTTCAGTCCGGTCGAGTGCGCTACGTCGGCCTGTCGAACTACCCCGGTTGGCGTACGGCGCAGGCGGCCGGGTGGCAACGGGAAGCGGGCCGCAGCCCACTGATCTCTAATCAGGTGCGGTATTCACTGCTGGACCGCGGGGTCGAGCGCGAGGTCATCCCGGCCTGCGAGGAGTTAGGGCTCGGGATTCTGCCCTACTCGCCGTTAGGTGGCGGGGTGCTCACCGGTAAATACCGCAACGGTGTTCCCGCCGATTCCAGAGGGGCGGCCGAAGGACGCAACCTGTCCAGCTTCGCCGACCCGCGAGCGACCGGCATCGTTGAAGCGGTGGCGACGGCCGCTGATGGACTGGCCACCTCTCCCCTGGCTATTGCGTTGTCCTGGCTTCGTGATCGCCCCGGAGTCGTCTCCCCCATTGTCGGAGCCCGAACCCTCGGACAGTTGACGGCCGCGGTCCAGTCCCTGGCCGTGGAACTTCCGTCCGAGATTCGCGATGCTCTCGATGATGTGTCGGCGCCTCATTACGGATATCCCGAGGACGTCCGCTGACTGAGAGCCAACCAAGCGACGAGCAGGTATTCGCAGCCTTTTGCGGTGCCGGCCTGTGGCCGGGAGTGGGAAGCACGCTGGCCGCCGCCATGGCAACGGCCGGCATCCGTGGCTCGAAGGATGTGTCGGCGGCGAACCTGGCCACGTTGCCGAAGGTCGGCAAGCAACGCGCTGGTCGGCTCCTGTCGGCGTTTATAGCGGCCCAACCGGCCTACGAGCTGATCGGCCTGCTGCTGAGCGCCGGCCTGAACCCGCGGTTGGCCGGCCGAGCGGTAGACCTGATGGGACCGGGGGCTCAGCGGCTGCTTCGTGATGATCCATGGCAGCTGCTTCGTGTGGCGACGGTATCCGTGGCTGAGGCCGATGACTTCGCTCGGGCCGCGCTTCCCGGAGTCAGAATGGACGATCCGCGCCGCTCACGGGCCCTCGTGGGCCACGTCCTCGCCGTCGCCTCGCGTTCGGGTCACACCGTGTGGCCGGTCTCGGAGGTGGTGCTCGACCTCGAGCTGCACCGGATTACCGATCCTCGAGCGGCAATCGCGGACGCCTGCCGGGCCGGCTCCGTCCGCGAGTACGACGACGGGGTGGCCAAGCTCGGCCTACCGCTCTATGTCGATGCCGAGGCTGAGATCGCCGCGTCCGTCCATCGCTTGTCCGCTACAGCTGAACCGATGGCCAAGGCTGGAGCGTCTCGGCGCCGGAAGGCAGCAGCGGCGGGCAAGGACGCCGAGGATCTGGACGAGATGCAGCGCAATGCGGTTGAGAACGCTCTCACCCATGGCGTCTCGGTGCTGACCGGCGGCCCCGGGACAGGCAAGAGTCGTACCGTTTCTGCGCTGGTTCGTGAGATCGAGCGGGCTGGACTGTCCATCGCGCTGGCCGCTCCCACCGGCCGGGCTGCCAAACGACTGTCGGAGTTGTGTGACGCCGAGGCTACGACGATTCACCGCTTGCTCGGCGTCCAACCGCGGACCAGCGACTCGGGCGGCGAGGTCAATTTCTCGGCCGGCTTTGCCCGTGGTCGGGATTGGCCGCTGGATCAGGACGTCGTCGTGGTCGATGAGGCCTCGATGCTCGATGTCGAGCTGGCTGCGGCACTGCTGCAGGCCTGCGCCGACGGCACGCATGTGATGGTGGTCGGAGACTCGGCGCAGCTGCCTTCGATCGGTCCCGGCCAGGTGCTGGCCGACATCATCAACTCGGCGACGGTTCCCGTGACTGAGTTGAGCACGTTGTACCGGCAGGACTCCGGCGGCGCCATCGCACGGCTGGCCACCGCGGTCCGGGCCGGTGAGCTGCCGGCCGTCGACTCACCCGATCGTGAGGTCGTGATCGTCCCGGCCCGCGGCTCGGCCGACTGCGCACATCGGGTCGTACAGCTCATGACGGATTCGATTCCGCGGGCGTTGAGCATTCCGGTCGATCAAATCCAGGTGGTGACGCCCGTCCACCGCGGTCCCGCCGGGACTATCGAACTCAACATTGCGCTCAAGGCGAGGCTCAATCCCAGCCCGCCCAAACGGGCCTATGGGCGCTTTGATGTCGGCGACCGCGTGGTGGCGACGGCCAACCACCTCGAAGTCACGCCGACCGGTTTCGCCAATGGCGAGGTCGGGGTAGTCACCAAGGTTGCCGAAAAGGTCGTGACCATTGATTTCGGTTCCGGTCCGGCTGAGGTCGCCGGAAAGGCATTGGGCGACATCAGCCATGGCTGGGCGATCACCGTGCACCGCGCCCAAGGCTCAGAATTTCGCGCCGTGATCGTCGTCTTGCCGCCAGAAGCGGGCCGAATGCTGTCGCGTCCATTGGTGTACACGGGCCTAACCAGGGCCCAGCGCCACCTTTCGGTTGTCCACGGGTCCGGACCGGCTCTGGTGCGAGCCGTCCGCGAGGTGGGTGCTCAACCGCGCTCAACCACGCTGAAGACGTCCTTGCAGGCCTCGGCCGGTTGATTACTGAGGCGGCGTGGTCGGAGTCGTTCCCGGCCTCAGCCGCCCCGGTCCGCCGTTGGGCGGCGGTCCGGCCGGTCGATTCTTCGCCTCGTCGCCGGCATGCAGGATGTCGATCGTCTGCTTGCCGTTGCGAGTGGCCACACTGAATCGGACGGCATCGCCAACCTTCAGATCAGCCAGCTGAGCTTCGCCGTTCTTGTCGATGTCACTGCTGGCATCCACTGCGTAGGCCGACGTCCCGGTCGTGCTCTTGATCGTTACGGACGACGAACCGACCGCGGTGACGGTGCCGCTCAGCGGTAGGCCGTGGTTCGGTCCTCGATGCCCACCGGGGCCGCTGCACTGCGGACCACCAGGGCTGCGTCGCCGTAACCAGCGGGGCCGTAGCCGTATTGGGCGGTTGAGGTGCTGGGGCTGGGTGAAGCGCTCGCGCTGAGCCCGAAAGCGAGGATGCCGCCGGCCGCGACCCCGATGCCGAGCAGGCCGGCTGCTTGCCCGACACGCCGGCGTTTGCTGTGTTCGTCCACGACTGTGGACCTCCCGTCAGTCTGGGGTGCCGCCAAGACACCGTTGAGCGCTAACCGTCCGTCGAACAGTTTGGGCGAGCCCGTCAGTCAGCTGGCAGGGCGCTGAGAGCTTGTTCGTCTTTCGTGTTTTCAGGGTCAAGGGGCACAATCAAGGGATGCCGATTTCCGCCGGCGGACCGACCGGACAGGACGCCGATCCCGACTGGGAGTACGCGCCGCTGCGCATCCCGTCCGATGTCACGCGGATCAATGCGGCGGTTCGGCTGGCCCTGCATGCTGAGTACGGCGGATGGGAACTGGCCCGGGTCAGGCGATATACCGACGGGAGCCGGCAGATACTGCTTCGCCGTAAACGTCGCCCGTCGGATCCACTGCCGCTACCCGGCCTGATTGCGTAAGCGCGATTCAGCAGCTGCGCAGGAAGCGATCCAGAACCCGGGTGCCGAAATGCAAGGCACTCACAGGCACCCGTTCATCGATTCCGTGAAAGAGCGAACTGAAATCCAGTTCCGGCGGCAGCATCAACGGTGAGAATCCGAAGCAGCGAATCCCCAGTTGTGAAAAGGATTTCGCGTCGGTCCCGCCCGACATCAGATACGGCATAGGGACGCCGTTGGGGTCTTCGGCTTTCAGGGCTGCGGCCATCGCATCGACCAGGTCGCCGTCGAAGTCGGTCTCCACAGCGATATCTCTCGTGATGACCTCGCGGCTGATCCCGTCGCCGATCAACTCATCGATGGTGTCGAACAGTTCTTGTTCATAACCAGGCAAGAACCGGGTGTCGATGATCGCCTCGGCGCTGGAAGGTATGACGTTGGCCTTGTAGCCTGCCTCGAGCATCGTGGGGTTGGCCGTGTTGCGAATCGTCGCGCCGATCATGCGGGCCATGCCGCCCAGGTGCGGCAGAGCATCGGTCGGATCGTCGGGATCGATCGGCAGGCCGGTGACGTCGCTCAAACGCTTGAGGAATTCGCGCACGGTGGGCGTGATGTGAACCGGGAACTCGTGCTCCCCGATGCGGGTGACCGCGCGGGCAAGCATGGTGACCGCGTTGTCGTGGTGCACCATCGACCCGTGGCCGGGGCGGCCTTCGGCGCGCAGCTTCAGCCAGCCGATTCCCTTCTCAGCGGTCTGGATCAGGTAGAGGCGCAGGTCGCCGCCAACAGTGACCGAGAATCCCCCGACCTCGCTGATGGCCTCCGTGCAATCGGCAAAGTAGTCCGGGTGGTTGTCGACCAGCCAGTGGGCGCCCAGCTTGCCGCCAGCCTCCTCATCAGCGACGAACGCCAGGACGATGTCCCGATCTGGCTGCACGCCGGTGCGGGCCCAGTCCCGGATGACGGCCAGGGTCATCGCGTCCATGTCTTTCATGTCGACAGCTCCGCGACCCCAGACGTGCTCGTCGCGAACCTCGCCCGCGAACGGGTCAACGCTCCATTCCCGGGCGTCGGCCGGGACGACGTCGAGGTGGCCGTGAATGAGCAACGGCGGACGGCTGGAATCGCGGCCAATGACGCGGGCAATGGTCGAGGCCCGGCCCGGCTCGGATTCAAGGATGGTGGACTCGATCCCTACCTCGTCCAGGCGTTCGGCGACCCATTCAGCCGCGGGGCGCTCAGGATGGGTGGGATTGGAGGTGTTGATGCGGATCAGGTCGCTCAGCAGGCTGACGACCTCGTCGGCCGCCCGGGAGGACGGGCCCTGTGAGGCTTCGGGATTGTCGCTCATGGGTCCTTCCTACCAGGGGGGCGGACCGGCCGTCCGGTCAGATAGACTTCGCCCGCACTCGGTCCGGGTGGCGGAATGGCAGACGCGCTAGCTTGAGGTGCTAGTGCCCTTTATCGGGCGTGGGGGTTCAAGTCCCCCCTCGGACACGTCCAGGGACACACGCTTTGTCGGCGGTGGCCCTGATGCTCTTGAGGTCATGGTTGTAGTCCAGCCGCAGGCTAAGAGACTCGTAAATACGGGCTCTCGTTGGCGGCCGTGACAGGGTCCGGCTCGAGGTGGTGGGCGCGCTGGCCGGCCCTAAGCCGCTGGCTCAGCTTCGAGAGGTAAGTCGCGGAGCCCCGCCTTGAGCGGCGTCGCCGGATCAGAGGCCGCGGCACGGTCGATGGTTTTTCCGTTGTTAAGGGCATTCCGCACGGCAACGAAGTCGGAAGGGCTGTTGAGGCACTCGCCTGCGATGAGCCGATCCTTCTCGTAGTACAGGACAGAGAACTTCTCACTGGTGGAATTACCTCGGACCACGCACTCGGCGGTGGTGCTGATCAGGCCTGCCGCCTGGAGCTTGAGGTCGAACTGATCGGACCAGAACCACGGAACCGCGCGGTACGAGTGGTCGCGTCCGGCGAGGGTGGCGGCAGCCGTCTTGGCCTGCTCGATTGCGGTCGAGATGGACTCGAACCGCATCCGTGCGGGTCCGGATACGGGTGCGACCGGGTTGGGCGAGTTGACGCAGTCGCCGGCGGCGACGGTGTAACCGTCAGACGTGAGCCCGCGTTCGTTGACGACGATCCCGTTGTCGACAGCGAGGCCCATCTGCTCCGCGAGCTCCGTGCGTGGGGAGACGCCGATCCCGACGACGACCACGTCCGTTTCGATGGTGGTGCCGTCGCTCAGCTCGACCGCACATACGTGGCCGCGGTTGGCGAGGATCCGGAGCGGCGTGGTCCGCAGGTGGACGGGGACGCCGCGTCGCTGGTGGGCGTCACGGAAGGCGTCGCTGAGACGGGGCCCGACCGCTCGAGCCATGAGCCGGTCGTCGGTGAGGACGACCGAGGTTTGACAACCGAGCTGGCGGGCGCTGGCGGCGACTTCGAGACCGATGAACCCACCACCAATGACGACAATTCTCGCGTCACGGGTGAGCGCGGCGCGAAGCCGGTCGCTGTCTGTCGCGTCGCGCAGGTAGTACACACCATCGCTATCGGCGCCTGGAATATCGAGACGTCGGGGACGCGCGCCGACGGTGAGGGCGAGACGACCGAAACTGATGACGGTGCCGCGTTCGGTGAGCGCCTCGCCGCTTCCGTCAGGTCCGGTTGCGACTGAGACCACCCGCGTCCCCAATAACAGTTCGATGCCTTGGGCGGTGTAGAAGTCCTCGCGGCGAAAGTGCAGCGACTCGAATGTCAGGGAACCCTGCAGGACGGCCTTCGAGAGCGGCGGACGCTGGTAGGGCGGATGGCCTTCCGCCCCGGCCAGCGTGATCCGACCGGTGAAGCCTTCCTCGCGCAGGGACACCGCGAGCTGGACGCCGGCCTGGCTGGCACCGACGATGAGGACGTCAGTGTCCCGGCTCGACGTGTCGATGTGCCCGCTGCCGGGCTCGTCACTGTGCCCGTCCATGGTTTTGGAACGCGAGTGGTTGGTGTCCATGACATATCAGTCCTACTCAGTCAGCCCTGGTACTCGGGCAGCGTGACGGCGAGGGTCGCCCAGCTCCTCGGCCGGATTCACTGTGCCCTGACTTGCGGATGCAGCGGCTCACTGCCTGCGCGCACCGCACGAGTCGAGTCGACCAAATAGTGGTCGGGCGTGCCTGCCGCGTTGGCGGGTGCGGCTTAGTCGGCAGAGTCGATGGGCAGGTTATAGAGCTTGACGGCGTTGTCCTGCATGATCTTGCGCACCGATTCGGCCGGGACGTCCTTGAGGACCTCGGCGGAGCGTTCGACGGGCGAGGGGTAGAGGCAAGTCGGGTGCGGGAAGTCGGTCTCCCACATGACGTTGTCTGCGCCGAGGTAGTCAAGCAACAGCACTGGCCCGGCATGCTCGAACCAGAATGTGCCGTAGATACCCCTGCGGAACATCTCCAACGCCGGAGGCCTGCTCGGCGGCGCCTCGCCGGGAAACTCCTCGCGGTATTCGTAGTCGACGCGCTCGAGGACGTAGGGGATCCAGCCGATGCCGCTCTCTACCGAGACCCACTTGAGGTCGGGGTACTTGAGAAGGATGTCGCTGACCACGAGGTTGGAAATGAACCGCGAGTTGTTCAGCTCCATCTGCACCGAGTTGACGGGCTTCACGGCACGCTTCTCGAGCGAGGGCCACGCGGCGTGGTGGTCATTTGCGGTGGTGGAACTCGTCGAGCCGACATGGATGTTGATCGGCATCTTGTAATGCGAGAGGACTTCGTAAAGCGGTTCCCAATCGGGCTGTCCGAGGTCTGGCAGACCGCCGAGGTGCGGGTTGCCAGCCATGGTGATGCCGCGCAGGCCCATTCCCTGAATACGTTCGACTTCTGCGACGGATGCCTTGATATCCCAGAACGGGAGGACGGCCATTGGAAAAAGTCGGTTCTCGCCCTCGGCCTGCCACTCAGCGATCGCGTCGTTGAAGATGGAAACGATCGCTGCACCGGTCTCGCGATCGAGTTCGTTGATGATCGCGTAAGCCGCGAATCCCATCGTGTTGGGGTAGACGATCTGTGCCCAGACTCCCATCTTGTCCATGACGTCAAGACGAGCCTCGGCGTCGTAGGACGCCTCGTGAATTTCGTTCCAATCCATGCCGACCGTGATATCGACCGAACTCATCGAGGTCTTCTGGCCAGACTTGTCCACGAAGCTCGCGCCGCCTGCCATGAACAGCGGCTTGTCTCCGACGAACCAGCGCAGCACCCCGTTGCTGTCTTCCCGTACCTGCGGCACGGCGTCCTTGTACTTTGCCGGTGCCCTCGAGGTCCAAAGGTCGTACGGCTCCGATATGTGCGTGTCGGCGTCGACTAACTTCAGTCCCGCGAAAGGACCCTCGGTTGTTGATGACATTCCTCTACTCCTCGCGACTTCTCAGGACACCGTGCTGATGCCGATGGTCTTGACTTGGGTGTAGGTCAACAGGGCCTCGTGGCCCTTGACCCTGCCCAGGCCACTGGACTTGTAGCCCCCGAAGGGTGCTTCATTGCCGAGCGCCGCCCCGTTGACGCTCACCTGCCCTGCCTGGAGCTGGTTGGCAACCCGCAGTGCGCGACCTGTGTCGGACGTCCACACGCTGGCGGCCAATCCGTATTCAGTGCCGTTGGCGATCGCAATCGCCTCGTCCTCCGTCTCGAAACGCAGAACGCTCAATACCGGCCCGAAGATCTCCTCCTGGGCGATACGCATGTTCGGACGAACATCCGTGAAGATCGTGGGCCGAACGTATCGCCCCTTCTCGGCCTCGTCGCAGAGCGCGCTTCCACCGGTGCGCAGAGTCGCCTTCTCACTCTTCGCAATCTCGAAGTAGCTACGCACCTTGTCAAACTGCGCCGCGGTAATCATCGGGCCGAGTTGGCTACCAGCCTGCAGACCGTCCACGGTCGCGGCGACACGATCGACAAGAGAGTCATGGATGTCCGCGTGCACCACCAACCGCGTCGGCGCAGAACAAACTTGACCGGCGTTCTGTGTGAATCCCATCGCGACGTGAGCCGCTGCCCGGTCGAGGTTGGCGTCGGCGAAGACGATATTGGCTGACTTGCCACCTAGTTCCAGCGTCACAGGGATGAGGCGTGCACCGGCAGCGGCTCCGATGAGCTTGCCCGTGGCAACGGAGCCGGTGAACGCCACCTTGCCGATTCCGTCAGCTTGGACGAGCGCCGCGCCCGCTTCGGAGCCGGTCCCGGTGACGACGTTGAGCAAGCCGGCCGGCAAGCCAGCCGCCACGGCCGTCTCGGCCAGCATGAGGCTGGTGAACGAAGTGAACTCGGACGGCTTCAGAACAACGGCGTTACCGGCGGCCAAAGCTGGTGCCACGTCGCGCGCCGCCTGGTTCAATGGAGCGTTCCACGGCGTGATCACGCCGATTACACCGATCGGCTCGTGCTTGGTGTAGGCCGTGACGCCGTCACCTAGGCCAAGCACTTCACCGTGAAACGCCCGAATGGTCGCGCCGTAGTAGGTGAAGTACTCCGCCGAGAGATCGACCTCACGCGATGCCGTTGTCTTTCCAGTCTGTGCTGCCTCAGCCTCGGCGAACTCGGTGAGACGCCCGCGGATCGCATCTGCAACCGCACTCAGGATGCGTCCGCGCTCCGACGGCGGTCGACTTGCCCACCCCGCCTGCACCGCCTGGGCGGACTTGACGGCAGCGACGATATCGGACTTGGAACCGCGCGCGATCGGGGTCAGGGTCTCACCAGTGACCGGGCTCGTCGCAACATCCAAGTAGGCCCCGAGCGCCGGGGCCTGCCATCCCCCGCCGATCCAGTGATCGAAATGCTCCACTGCGCGACTCCTGTCTGAAACGCTACGGTCTCCAGCCTGAATCACACTCTGGCGGCCGGCGCGAATTTAGGATACTTTTTTATGGCACTGAGTGTCAACAAAAAGAGGGGATCACGTGTCGGGGAAAGCTGCACTTGTGGGGGTGGGTACCACCGCACAGGGCGAGTTGCCAGGGCGTACGGCTGACGAGGTTGCGGTGGATGCTATCTCGCTAGCACTGGGCGACTCCGGGCTCGACAAGTCGGATATCGACGGTCTGATCACCTGTAAATCTGGACTCGGAGTCGGAGGCATCGACACGAACGTCGGCGCGCTTCTCGGCATCCACCCCCGGTACAGCGCGACGCTGGACTACGGCACCTGCAACTTCTCGTTACATCTCGCAGCCATGGCAATTCAGGCCGGCCTGGCGAGCACTGTCGCAATCGCATACGGCGCGACGCAGCGCAGTGACAAGGTCAACTTCGCCGTGGCTCAGGGCGTCGATCTCGCTGCGGCATCTGGTTTTGTGCACATCGCAGGTCCGGCGGGGATGGCGCTGCAACGGCACAAGTATCTGTATGGCACGACGGATGAGCAGTTCGGCCACATCGCGGTGGCGCAGAGACAGTGGGCGCGGATGAACCCGCTGGCGATCTTCCAAGCGCCTCTGACAATGGACGATTACCTCGCCAAGCCTTACCTCGTCGAGCCGTTGCGTCGCGATGACGTGACCATGATCTCCGACGGGGGTGCAGCACTGATCGTCACCTCGGCCGATCGGGCCGCGGATTTCCCGAAGGCGCCCGCGTACGTGCTCGGCATGGCCGAGACGACGGCGCTGGACGGAGCCCGGGCTCGGGACAACTTGATGCGTCCGTGGTTGGCCGAGGTCGCGCGCGACGTTTACGCGAGCGCGGGAATGGCGGCGGCGGATATCGGCGCGCTGTATATCCAGGACCCGACCGCTGTCTGGGTACTGCAGATGCTTGAGTACTACGGCTTTTGTGAGGTGGGAGGCGGGGGAAGGTTCCTCGCCGAAGGGCATACCTACCCCGGTGGCCGTTTACCGCTGAACACCAACGGCGGTCAGCTCTCGGAGAGCTACATGTGGGGATGGCTGCATCTGTGCGAAGCCGTTCGCCAGTTGCGCGGCGAATGCGGTGACCGCCAGGTGCCGGATCTCGAAGTAGCGATGTACTGCTCGACCATGACCTTCACGAAGGGAGCGGCGTCGATCATCTCGACGTCGAAGCGATGACCACCGCCAAACCGTTGCCCGACATCGGCAATCCGCAGACCATGCCGTTCTGGAACGCGTTGCGAGAGCGGCGCATCATTGTTCAACGCTGCTCGTCCTGCGCTACGGCACGATATCCGGCGTCCCCCATCTGCCCCTCCTGCCTGTCGCGCGAGCACACCTGGGACGACATCGAACAAGATGGCGAGCTGTGGAGCTACGTCGTGTACCGCCGCGCGCTCGCACCGGCGTTCGCCGACGACGTGCCATACGTGATCGGCATTGTCGAAGTCGCCGACTCGCTGCACATCACCGCCCGCATCGACGCATCGCTCGACTCGCTCGTGGTCGGCATGCGAGTCCGCGCTGTGTTCACCGACGTGTCTGACGCCCTGACCCTTCTTTCGTTCGCACCCGCTGGAGGTGCCCAAAATGCCTGACCAGCTGCCGGGCAGCCTAAGCGGGCTCCGCGTTCTTGAGATCGGCGATCAGCAGGGCGAGTATGCCGGACTGTCAATGGCGGGCCTGGGTGCTGAGGTAGTGCGGATCGAACCGCCCCAGGGGGCTATATCGCGCTGGTCGGCACCGTTCGCTGGCGACGTTGCCGATCCGGAGCGCTCGCTACATTTCTGGGCCTACAACCGGGGCAAGAAGTCGGTCGTGCTCGACTTGGACTCCCCCTCAGGCGTCGACCAGTTCGACGACCTGCTGCAGGCGGCCGACGTGCTGATCGACTCCACTCCTCCCGGCTACCTGCCATCGCGTGGCTTCAACGCGCTGTCCGAAAAGCTTCCGCGACTGGTGCACGCGCGCATAACACCTTTTGGCGAACATGGACCGTGGGCCGGTTGGCGGGGCTCCGACCTCGTGCACCTGGCACTAGGCGGGCCGCTGATGAACTGCGGCTACGACCCACAGCCCGATGGGACGTATGAACTCCCGCCGATGGCGCCGCATCTAAATCACGCGTTTCACATCACGGGCGAGCATGTCACGTTCGGTGTGATCGCCGCACTCATCCGGCGGCAGCGAAGTGGCCGTGGCCAGCTTGTCAGCTGCGCGGTACACGAGGCGGTTTCGAAGAACACCGAAACCGACCTGATGGCGTGGGTAGTCCAGCGGCAGCCGTACTACCGACAGACCGCACGTCACGCAGGGCCCAAGGTCGGCGAGGACCTCACCATTGCGCATACCAAAGACGGTCGATGGCTGAACGTCCTCAGCATCGGAGCGCGAGATCGAAACCTGATCAAGCCCTTTCTGCAGCGGTACGGCATGGGTGCCGACCTTCCTGATCAAACCGTGAAGGCCGAGGTTGGTGCACGCAGCATCCCCGGAACGACGGCCGAGACGTCCGCGAATGTAGAGATCATCCAGCGCTTCGTCCGCAGGTTCACCTTTGACGAATTGCCATGGGAGGAAATGCAGCAGGCAGGTTTGCTCTGCGCGCCGGTCCGGCGACCCGAGGAAAACGCGACGGACCCACACTGGCTGACCCGGGGCACCTACGCCGACGTGGCCCATCCCGAGGATGATCGCAGCTACAGGTACCCCACCAGCAAGTGGCTCGCAACCGGATCAGCATGGTCTATCGGGCGACGTGCTCCGCTACTCGGGGAGGACACCCAGGCGGTCCTCGCGGAATGGGCAACGGCCACAAAAGAATCATCCAGTTCAACGGCTCAGACGCGCATCTTGCCGGACGACGAGCGGCTATCGGTGCACTGCAAACCGTTCGCACTTCCGGGCACCAAGGTGTTTGACTTCACCTGGTTCCTTGCCTCTGCCGGGGGCACCCGCTTCCTTGCCGCCCTCGGGGCGGACGTGATCAAGGTCGAGTGGAAGGAACACCCTGACACGCGCGGCGGCGGTTTCCCGGAGGGAGGTCGAGAGGCGCGACGCCTCGCGACTGGCCCCCTGGTCGCGCCGCCCACCGGTCCGATGGGCGCCCAGTTCAACAACAAGAACCCAGGCAAGCGCGGAATCTCCCTGAACGTCCGTCACCCGCAGGGACGCGAGATCGCGGAAGAGTTCATCCGGCGCAGCGATGTCGTGGCCGAAGGCTTCTCACCCGGGGTGTTCGACCGGTGGGGCCTCGGGTGGGATCGGCTCCAGCAACTCAACCCGACGATCGTGTATGCACAGCAGTCAGGTATGGGCGCGGCCGGGACGTACGGTCGCTTCCGCGCCGTTGGCCCGATCGCCGGCTCCCTTTCCGGGCTTACCGACATGGGTGGGCTTCCCGAGCCGGCGCTGCCCACCGGCTGGGGTTACTCCTATCTGGACTGGCTCGGCGCCTACAGCTTCGCCAGTGCCATTCTGGCTGCGCTCTACCAGCGGGACATGGATGGTCATGGCCAGTGGATCGACGCCTCACAATCGGAAGTAGGCCTGTTCACAACTGCGGTGCCAGTGCTCGACTGGTCGGTCAACGGGCGCTCTTGGTCGCGCGTCGGCAACCGGTCCCCCTACGGCAACGCCGCGCCCCAGGGCGTTTATCGGTGCGCGGGCGAGGACAACTGGCTGGCGATCACCTGTGTGGACGACACCGATTGGCGGGCGCTCGCAAGCCTTCTCGACGCGTCGCTTGCCTCCGATGAGCGGTTCTCGACCCTTGCCGGTCGCCTGGCGCATCATGATGAACTCGACCGCCGCATCTCGGCCTGGACGTCGACTCAGGATCGCTACGCCGCGATGGAATATCTACAGCAAAATGGCATCGCTGCCGGTGTGGCCCAGACAGCCGCCGACCGATGCGACATTGATCGGCAACTCGTACACCTGCAATGGCTGACCGAAGTACCAAACCCGAGCGTCGGGACTTGGCCGGTGGCAGAAGTCCCCTTCGATATGTCCGAGACGCCGCCACACGCTGGCGGATGGATCGACAAGGGTGCACCGGTTTACGGCGAACACAACTACGAGGTCTACGGCGAGGTCCTCGGTCTCACATGCTCCGAGGTCGACAAGCTCGAAGAGGAAGGCGTCATATGAGTGCAGCGTTTCCAGCCCTGGCTGATCGTCTGGTGAAGCTTGCGAACACCGACGGTGAGGCCCAGGTGCACAGCCGAAATTGGACGGGCTCGCTTGTGCTCAGCACGCCGGGCTCAACCTGTCGCATCGACGTAATGCGGGGCTTCTTCTCCGTCGCCGACGTGACGTCGGCTCCAACGACCGGAATCAACGTCACCTGCGAAGGCACAGATGCACAGTGGGCGGCGATGCTGCAGCACACACCTCCACCGGGACTTACTGATGTGTTCGGCGGCGCCTTCCTCGGCATGAACGTGAACCCCCGCACGCTGTCCGCGGACCTTCATCTCACGGTTCGTCGCCTGGTCGAACTGTTGCGTCACTTGGTCAACGGCACAGACCCATCCCCACATGTGGTCCACGATGCCAAGCCGCACGGCACCTTCGACGCGGCGACCGGACGCTACGTCCACCTCGACATCGATGGAACCAGCCACCGCGTCTTCTTCGAAGAGGCCGGAGCGGGCATCGGCCTGCTCTGCCAGCACACGGCGGGCGCCGACGCCCGGCAATGGCGGCACTTGTTAGAGGACGAAAGAATCACGAGTCGATTTCGCGTGATCGCCTACGACCTGCCCCACCACGGCAAATCGCTGCCACCGAGCGGAACGGCCTGGTGGGCGCAGGAATACCGCCTCAGGCGAGACACCCTGATGAAGGTCCCCCTAACGCTGGCGCGAGTGTTGGGCCTGGACCGCCCTGCATTCATTGGTTCGTCTGTCGGAGGGATGCTCGCCCTGGACCTGGCCCGCTATCACGCCAAGGATTTCCGCGCGGTCATTGCGTGCGAGGCAGCGCTCAAGCTGGGCGCCTCGGAGCGGACGACCCACTCCGATGAGCCAGCAACTGGAACCGATCCTGCGCAGCACGCGGCCGCGATGATGTCGTGGATGGGGGCAACCGCGCCGGAGGCGTACCGGCACGAGACTCGCTTGCATTACTCCCAGGGCGCGCCAGGTGTCTTCCCCGGCGACATCGCTTATTTCAGCGGCGAGCACGATCTGCGGGGTGAGGCTCACCTGATCGACACTTCCACCTGCGCCGTGCATATGCTCACCGGCGAGTACGACTTCATGACCGTCGAAGCCTCACGCACGGCAGCTGAGCAGATACCCGGTGCGACCTACACATTGATGACTGGGCTCGGTCACTTCCCGATGTCCGAAGATCCGAAGCGGTTCGCCGACTACCTGCTGCCGCTGCTTGATTCGATCGAAGGAACATTGACATGAAGATCGCTGTACGGGTACCACCCTGTGCTCCGGTACCCAGGCTCGTCGAACTAGCGCGGCGCATGGAGTCCGGCGGCATCGACGGGGTCTCGTTTCCTGATTCGCAGCTGTTGTGGCGAGACGTATGGTCGACCCTCACCGCGTGTGCGATGGGGACCAGCACGCTGGAGCTGGCGGTGAACGTCACCAACCCAGTCACCCGGCACCCCACGGTGACGGCGGGCGCCGCGCGGACAGTGGGAGAGCTTGCGCCCGGCCGCTTCCGACTCGGCATCGGAGTCGGCGACAGCGCCGTAACCCACATCGGCCATAACAAAGCCACTGGCGCGGAACTGAGCAGGTACGTCACCGCAGTGCGCACGCTCCTACGCGGCGACGAGGTGTCCGATGATGTCTATCCCTGGAAGCTCATCGAGCCCTTCGAGGTTCCGGTACTTATCGCGGCCTCGGGTCCGAAGAACCTGGCAATTGCAGGTCGTGTCGCCAACGGCGCGATAATCCCTGGGGTCTTTTGGGATCGTGGACTTTCCATCGTTCGCGATGCGGCTCTGGCTGCGGGTCGAGAGCCGGATGCGCTGCAACACACCATGATGCGCACATGCATCATTACCGATGACCCCGTGCGCGACGTGGCGATCTTCAAAGTCTCGTGCTTGCGACACGCACAGATGGGCGGCACCGCAATCTTCGAAGAAGCGGGCCTGCCAATCACCGTTCCATCGCACGACCTCGGCATCGGCCAGGATCTTGGGCATCCTAAGGACTGGGATGCAGCAATTCAGTTCGCCGCCAAGTACGTCCCCGATCAGACAGGGCTTTGGTATGCGCGCAGCCGCGCGCTGTTTGGCACGCCCGAAGAGGTTGCCGGGCAGTTGACCGAGATCGCCGCGACAGGCGTGCAACGACTGATGCTTGCTCAGATGGAATCCTTCAAGCTGCCCGAAGACCTGGTGGATTCACTGATCATCGAGGTGCTCCCGCGCGTCAGGCAGGTGCTCCCGGGCGCTGGTTTGGCCAGCAATGCGGCCGAAAGTCAGTGACCGAAGCACCGAGGTGGCGGCCGGGTAGATCTCGTAGAAAACGCCGGTGATCTCACCGGCCGCATAGAGGCCCCCGATGGGACGCCCGTCCATGTTCAGCACCCGCGCAGCTCCGTCGGTACGAAGACCTCCGTACGTAAAGCAGATGCTTGCGACCATGGGAACCCCCTCGAACGGGGGCGTCGTGAGCGGTTGCGCCCAGTGCGACTTGGGCGGCGTCAGCCGCACCGTGCACTTGGTGTCGAAAGTCGTTGGGTCGAACGTCCCCGGTTGACAGGCGGCGTTGTATTCGCTGACCGTCCGGCTCAGGTTCTCTACCGGGATCCCCAACTTCTCTGCGAGGCCCTCGATACTGTCGGCCCTGACCGGCGCGTTCTCGGCGTCGTTCATGTAGGCGATCGCGGGAGCGGCCCGCCGGATCGAGGCGTCGATGATGGCGAAGCCAACTCCGTCGTGTTCGCGAAACATACGGTTGGCGACCCGATCGAACTGAACATCGAAGGGGTACTCGGCTTCATCAACGAAGCGCTCCCCCTGGGCGTCCACCGCAATGCCATAAAGCCACGATCCGACGACACCTTCCCGGTTCGAGGATCGCGGGTCGACTGGTTCCAAGTGCACGCCGTCGAACTGCCCAGCGGTCGCCGCGCCAATCTCAACCGCCATCCGAATCCCGTCACCAGTGTTCACATCAGTGCCCGGTGAGACGGTCCGCAACCGATGCGCGTTCGGGATATAGCGGCTCAGCATCTCGGGATTCGCTTCGAAGCCTCCGCTGGCAAGGATCACGATACCGGCCCAGAGCGTCCGTTCTGTGCCGTCCGCTGCATTGATCACGACTCCGGTAATCCGCGAGTTTGCATCGGTCAGGAGTCGGCGTGCAGTGGTTTCGTAGAAGACTGCCGCGCCTGTCTCGACCAGGCGTTCGCCGAGCGTGTCCACGATCGCCCTCCCACCCCCGACCGGCGCCCATGTGTGGTTGCCGAAACGCAAAGGGATCGGAGTGGCACGCTTCGTGATTTGGACGCCGTGACCGCGGATCCAGTTGAGCGTTTCGGTGGCGTTCTCATAGAACGCATCGATGTACGCCTCATTCGCATGATGGCCGGCGGTGCGCCGGACGATGTCGCCCCATTCCGGGTCTAGCTGCGCGTCCTTATCCAGCCGAAGTGCTGCGGTCGTCCACGCGGTCGATCCGCCACGCCGTTCGCGGGTGGCCTTGTCGAGTATGGCGACCCGTGCTGTCGGGGCATCCTCGAGGTAGGCCAGTGCCGCCGTAAGGCCTGCGGCGCCATGGCCGATGACCACCACCTCCCAGTCACTGCCATCCTCAGGGATCGCGGTCGGGACGGCGGAATATCGGGGCCACATTCAGTCGCTCCTTTCCGCGGTCAGCACGGACTAACGTTGGGACTTCGGAATCTCGACCGTTAACCCACAGATGTCATCGGTCACCGTTATCTGGCAACCGAGTCGGCTGTACGCGGTCGGCTCCTCGGACGTTGCTTCGAGCATGTCGATTTCGAAATCACCTGCTGGTTTGAGCCGCTCGAACCAAGCCGGCTGGACGAAGACGTGGCAGGTGGCGCACACCATGTCACCGCCGCACTCCCCGATGATCCCCTCAACGGCGTTGTCGACGGCCGCGTGCATGACCGACGTTCCGGCGTCCACGACAATCTTCGTTTCGTCGCCGGACGGACGGATGAAAATTACGTCAGGCATCGGCATCTCCCTGCCGGATCGAGGCCAGGACTTCCAGCGCGTGAGCCTCGGCGAAGGGGCGTGAAGCGGGGTTGGTCATCGCGATGTACCGACGCGCAATGACCGCGTCCCAGCCAAGTTTCGCGACCAGTTCAGGCTCCTGTCCTCGGCCCTGCACCGACTCGGCAAGGGCGGGCACCTGCGCGGCAAACTTGCGAACGAGCTCGGTCAGTACCCACCCGGGTGCGAGCAGCGTGACGCCGACACCGGCTTCAGCGAAGTCTCTGCGCAGCACGTCAGTGAAGGCCAATGAGGTGTACTTGCTGACCGTGTAGGTGCTCATCGGCGGAACATACGCAGGCACGCCAAGGGAATGCTCCGAGCCGACATTCAGCACGTGGGCGAACCGCCCCTGAGAAGCGGATTGCGCCAACGGCTCGAAGTAGGCCCGCAAGCAGTGGTACGTACCGAGCACATTGATCTCGAATTGGCGCCGCACGGTCATCGGATCGGTCGTCTGCAAGGGGCCAGCGGAGGCGGAGCCTGCCGCGTTATTGACCAAGATGTCGATGACGCCAAAGGCATCAATGACGCGGGGAATCGAGGTGCTGACCGCCTCGTAATCGGTGATGTCGACATCGACCCAGATCGCTTCGCTGCCGAGCTCCTTGACCGCCTGAAGTGTCGCGTCTGCTGGATCGGGCGCGAGTACCGCGATTCGCGCCCCTCGCCTACCAGCTTCAAGCGCGAGCGCCTGACCTACTCCCGTCCCACCACCGGTGACGACGACTACAGCGCCGTCGAGCGGATTCCCAGTCTCAGTCATTGACCACTCGTACCGGTAGCGCTCGGATCTGGTTGATGAAGCTGCTCCAGCCCGGCTGAGGAACGCCGGCCAGCTCGAATCGCAGTCCACGTTCGTGGATCTGCTCGAACAGCACACGCATCTCAAGCTTTGCGAGAGCGGAGCCGACGCAGCGGTGGAAGCCATTACCGAAAGCCATGTGCTCGGCTGCATGTGGACGGCCCGGCCTGAAGTCGTGCGGGCTCTCGTACATTGCCGGATCCCTGTTCGCGGCGGCATACGACATGAGCATGACGTCGTACTGTTTGATGTCCTGGCCGTAGAATGACATGTCTTTCGTCGCCGTTCGCGCGAAGTGCATCGCGGGCGAGACCATCCGTAGATATTCCTCGATCAATGGCTCGACCTCGCCCCTGTCCATGCAGCCCTCGTGTTGGTCTTTGACCTCAGAATCCTCGAGCTGCATGCGCATCGCCTGGCCCATGATGGTGTGGGTGGTCTCGAACCCTGCGAGCATGAGGCCGCGGCAGTACTGAAGGAACTCAACTTGATTCAGTTCCTCGCGAACAACGGCGGCTGCCAACTCCGAAATCATGTCGTCAGCGGGGTTCGCGAGTTTCTCAGCTTGCAATGCGGTGGCGTACTCGAACAGCTCGTTTGCTGCTTGAACAATGAGCTCCCATTGCCCCGTCGCCTGCCCTTGGAAGCTTGCCACCGTCCAGCGGACGATGTTGTCCCGATCTTCGTCTGGCACTCCCATGATGCGCGCGACAACGCGAGCCGGGATTGTCACAGCGACTTCCGGCATGTAGTCAAACTCAACCAGACGCACGGCGTCGTCGAGCGCCTCAACGACGATGTCGGTCACCCACCGCTCGAACTGAGCCACAACTCGGGGCCCGAATGAACCCACCACGGCCCGACGGATTCGGCTGTGTCTGGGTGGGTCCATCGCGAAGATGAGGTCCTTCATTTCGCCGTCTGGATCCTGCGACGTATACGGCTGAGCAACCCCTCGAGTTGCCGTGAACCGCTCCGCGTCCAGTTCCATCTCTCGGATCGCCACTCGATTAGCCACGAACCAGAAGCCCCCGTTGACAACTCCCAACGTTGCGGGTTGCCAGTGGAACCCACCCTTGGCATGGATGGCATCGAACGCCCGAATCGGCAAGCCCTGCACGAAGGTCGCGGGATCTCCCAGATCGGGAATCTCGTGTGTTGTCGTGGCGCTTGTCATCGGTCTGACTTCCCTTCTTTGGTCGGGCCAGGGGTAGTGGTGAGGTCGGCGACGAGATCCATCGCGGTATCGAGCAGCGTCTTTGGATCGCGCGTGCCGCCACTGTCGCACCACACCTCGAGCACTGTTTCCATGCAAGAAAGCGCCGCACCGACAAGTGGGGCCGCCGCAATTTCAGCGCGAGCGCGCGACACGGCACCCTGAGCGAGCAGCCGTTCAGATATGAGCGGGGCGAGCAACGCGATTCGAGCGTGTTGCTTTGCTACGCGCGCTGGCTGCAGAGCCGGCGTCGTTCGCAACATCTCATAGCGGCGTAGGGCCTCGGCTGGGTCGTCGTCGATGTTTTCGATAACGCTGTGCACCATGGCCCGCAGCGCATCCCAGGCTGGTTCATCTTCGGGTCGCAATGCAAGAGCGTCGGCCATCTGATGTCCTAGAGCCGCGGACTGTTGCAGGATGACGTCTTCTTTCGTCGCGAAGTAGCGGAAGAAGGTTCTACGTGACACTCCGACGGCGGCGGCGATCTCTTCGACGGTCACGTTCTCGAACCCTCGCTCGGCAAAGAGGGCCCGCGCTGCCGCGGACAGTTCGCCCCGGAGGAACTCTCGCGCGCGAGCACGGAGATCGAGCTCCGGCCGAAGTGGCGAAGCGGTCTGAAGTCGACGGGTGGGACGTGTCATGGTGTGATGAAGATAGCACTCAGTGCCATAAAAGAGTACCCCCATTTCGTCAATGCCGGCAAGATCGACCGACAGACCGTGGCAGGGCGGCGCGTTGAGGTTCCTCAGTCCCAGATGGCAGGTACCGACGTCGCCCACCGGAACGTCCCGCCGCGGATCACCGGCGCAGGCGCGTCCGGATCCAGTCTGAGGTTTGGCAGCCGCCGCAAAAGTCCGCTGATAGCGGTCTCGACCTCCATGCGCGCCAAGTTCATGCCGATGCACATGTGAGGTCCGAAGGCAAAGGACATGTGCTTCGTCGGCGGTCGAGTGATGTCAAAGTCGTCGGGGTTGGAAAACCGTTCCTCATCGTGGTTTGCGGATGCGACGCACACGTTGATTCCGGCGCCCGCGGGAATCTTGACCCCGCCGAGTTCGGTGTCGCATGTCGCCTGCCGATACACAAACGCTGTGGGCGCCTCCCACCGAAGTGCTTCCTCTATCGTGTTCGGCAGCAGTTCAGGCTTCTCGCGCAGAAGGTCCATCTGGTCTGGATTCGTAAGCAGGCCGACCAAGAGGCAGGAAAGGTTCTTCGTCGTCGTCTCGCCTCCAGCCGGTAGCAAAACCCGGAGAAAGTTGAGGATCTCCTCATCAGACAGCAGGTCTTCACCGGTCTCACCACGGGCGGCGATCAAGGAATCGATCAGAGTGTCCTGGGGATCATTTCGATGGCGGACGATGTCGGCCTGAATGAGTTCGGCCAGCGCCTGGGAGCAGGCGAGCGCAACCTCCGGCTTGGTCGAGATCAGCAACAACCCGAGCGCGATCCGGTTGAGCTCTTCTGCGGTCTCCTGGGGCAATCCCATGATGTGGTGGATGACCCGTACGGGAAACGAGAGAGCGAGTTGTCGCAGCAGATCCGCACGACCATCGTCGATGAACGAATCGATGAAGTATCGATCCAGGAGAGGCTCCACGACATCATTTCGCCAAGCAGCCATACGGTTGCGCGTGAAACTGGGACCAAGCAGGGTCCGCAGCCGAGTGTGATCCGGCGGGTCCACCATGAGCAGGTTCTTGCCTTGCACGCGGCCGACGGTCTCTTGATAGATCGTGGAGGAATAGGTCTTGTAGTCACGCAGCACGGCGACGACATCGTCATAGCGCAGGATCGAAAAGACCGGGCGGTCACCAGCTGGATTTGCGACCGAGTACGGGAGCCCGAACAAGTCCGGGAGAATGTCTCCTTCGTACACGCCGACGGTCTGCCGCAGTTCCCGGAAGGCTGGATACGGATCATCGAGAACAGATGAGATCGTCAGATCGTGTTGGTCCAGAATATCCACGTCGCGCAGCGAATCGATCTGGGCACGAATCGCAGAAACAGTCATCGGTACTCCATGTTTGTGTGAACAGGTACTTGTGGCTACTGCTGGGACGTAGAAAAGAGTAGACTGAATTGGAAGGTGGAGGCGAGTTTGGCGAGTGGAGACGCTGTGGCGCGACGAGTTCAGGTAGATCGAAACATCTGTTTGGGAAACGCACTGTGCGTCGATCTCGCACCGGCGTTTTTCGAACTGGACGACGCAGACGTATCTGTCGTCAAAGGCGCACCAACTGAGGACGACGTGTGGGCGGCGATGCGGGCCTGCCCGACGCAAGCGATCTTCGTCTCCGAGTCAGACTGACCGGCAACCCGAACTGGACCGCGAGTCAGTTCGACCGATAGCACGTCAGTCCCAGACCAGAGGCACGGTGGCTGGCGAGCGGAAAGCGATGCCCGAGATATTTGGCGCCGGCTGCGTGTCATCGCGCCGAAGTCGTGGCATCCGATCCAGGAAGCCTGACAACGCCGTCGACGCTTCCATGCGCGCAAGGTGCATGCCAAGACACAGATGCACACCATGGCCGAAGGAGAGATGCGCAGTCCCACGGTCGAGTTTGAACGCCGGTGGGTCAGTGAAGGCTGCGGGGTCGCGGTTCGCGGCCGACAATGACACCGCGATCGGTGAACCCGCCTTGATTTGCTTTCCCGCGACCTGGGTGTCCTCGACGCACAGCCGGTACACGTACTGCGTAGGAGGCTCCAACCGCAGGGTCTCCTCGATGACGGGTCGAATCAGATCCCGGTTTGCGCGCACAGTTGCCAACAAGTCGGGGTCCCCCGTCAGATAAGCGAACATGCTGCCGATCGTGCGGGCGGTTGTTTCGCCACCAGCAGGCAGCAGGATGCGCAGGAAGGAGATCATTTCCTCGTCAGTGAAACACTCGCCGTTCTCCATGCGCGTGTTCATCAAAGTACCGATGAAGTCCTCGCTCAGCGTCTGACGCCGCTCATCGATGTAGTCCATGAGCATCGACCCCAGACGCTCTGAACACAACATCGCGATCTCGGGACGAGTCCGATACAACAGGAGCCCCGCCGCCAAGTTCTGCAGCGTGTCCATCTGCTCGGGCCGGAGGCCCAGGATGTGGTGGACAACCGAGACCGGGAACCGAAGTGCGAAGTCAGACATCAACTCGCCCCGGCCGCGGTCGACCATGGTGTCGAGGACGCGCTGCACCTCAGGTTCCATGAACTCGACCCGCCAGCCATCCATCGCCTTGCGGTTGAAAGCCTTCTGGATGATCTTTCGGTGAAGGAGATGTTCCGGATCGTCGATGTTGAGGATGTTGCGGCCGTGCGTCTTGCCCACTGTTCGGGCATACACGGTGTTGGAGAAATGCTCGGCATCCCGAAGGACGTCGTTGGCAGCCGCGTAGCCAAGGACGGTGTAAGGCTGCCCCTCCCAAAACGAGAGAGTCGAATTCGTCAAGCCGAGACGTTCCGTCAGAAGATCGCCCGTGTAGATGGGATGCTCAGCTCGAACCTCGTCGTACACCGCATGTGGGTCAGCCAGATTGGCACCCATGTCTTTCTCGAACTCGGCGATGAGGTCGAGGCCCTCGAGCGGGTCGGCAGCGCTCGGATTCATTGTGGCCGTCATGTCCGCACTCCTCCGTTAATGAGCCGACGCGGCCAAGGCTGGGCCGTTGGTAAGCGGGTGGGCCGCGGGACGGTGGATTGCTTTGATCTCAGTGAACATGCGCAAACCTTCGACGCCACCTTCGCGACCGATGCCCGACTGCTTGTAACCACCGAAGGGGATACCCGGGTCCAGACCGAAGCCGTTGATGCTCATGACACCGGCGCGGACGGAACGTACAACACGATCCGCACGTGCGTCGTCCGTGCTGAACACCGCTCCTGCCAATCCAAATGGAGAGTCGTTCGCTATCGCGATTGCCTGCTCCTCGGTGTCGTACGCAACGATCGCGTAGACCGGTCCGAACACCTCTTCACGGGCGATCCGCATTGTGTTCTCGACATCTTTGAACACGGTCGGCTCGACGTACCAACCACGGTCGTAACCGTTTGGACGTCCGCCGCCCCGCACCAACGTTGCGCCTTCAGCCTTCCCCGACTCGATCAGGTCGAGTGCATGCTGCATTCCTGCCTTGTTTACCAAGGGCCCCATCATCGTCGCCGGATCGATCGGATCACCGAAAGGCACCGATCCGATGGCTGCACTGAAGGCTTCCGCGATCTCGTCCTGCCGCGTACGAGGCACAAGAATGCGCGACAGCAGTGCGCAAGCCTGCCCAGTCATGAGCGCGGTGCCGGACAACAGCTGGCCGGCGACGGTTGCGGTATCAACATCGTCGAGGACGATGCCCGCCGATTTGCCACCCAGCTCCAAGCTCAGCCGAGCCAACCGGCTGGAGACTGACGCCATGATCGCCTTGCCTGCCGCAGTCGAACCGGTGAATGCGACGAGATCGACGTCAGGGTGCGAGACCAGGCGCTGACCGGCCTCTCGCCCGCCGGGCAGGATGTTGACCACGCCGTCGGGAATTCCTGCAGCCTGGAGCGCCTCGGCAAGAATCGTCGCCTCGATCGCGGTTTCGGGACTGGGCTTGGCGACCACTGTGCATCCTGCGACGAGCGCGGGCAACAACTTCGTGAGGGTCAGATACAGCTGACCGTTCCAAGGCGCGATGGCCGCAACGACGCCGACCGGCTCGTACACCAGCTGAGCGGGGTGGCCTATTCCCGAGCGCCCACCCACGCCGTATACGGCCTTCTCCGCTTCGAAGTCCGCCACAGTGCGAGCAAGGTCGGCAAAAATGCCGAAGGCACCGCCGGAGAAGGCATGGGCCACTGTGGTCGGCGTACCGCAAACCTGCGTGAACGCCGGCGCAATTTCACCGGCCCAACGCCGGCCCAGCTCATCCGCGACCGGAAGGAGGACGTCGGCTCGCTGACGGGGAGTCATCGCCCGCCAGGGAGACTGTTCAAAGGCCTTGCGCGCGGCAGCGACGGCACGGTCAATGTCTTCGGGGCCCGCGTCGACGACTCGCAGAGCTGGTTCTTCGGTGGAGGGACTGAGGACCCTGATCTCGGGCCCGGTGGGACGCGTCCATGCCCCGCCTACGAGCACCCGGTCAACGGTCAGTTCACCCATTGCGCACTCCTGGAGATGTGAAAGGGGCCACTACGACCCGTTCAATGGCGTAAAGAGTATCCTCTAAATGACCACCTGTATACCCGGGCGGAAGCTTCTTAGAGAGACTTAGCGTCCGGCATGCAGGACGATCGAACCGCAAGGGAACGTGCAACGAAATGGTCGCAGGGGCGAGAGGCCATTCGCTCTCGCGTCGGAGGCGGCCAGGTGACTAGATCTCATGCAGATCTGGCTTTGAGTCCACGAGATAAAGTATCCTCAATAGGTTTCGTCTGGCCCGCCGGGCCAGCGCACATGAGGCCAGAGGGGAACGGGTGATGTCGATACAGGCGGACGCATCCTCCGTTGCTCCGGACTGGTTCATCGATGCCGTGAACACGCCAGGAACCGAGTTTGAGGTGGGCGTCGACGGGGCCCGTGTCCGAGCTCGACACTGGGGTCCGCCCGGCGACGGGCTCGTGCTGATCCACGGCGGTGCAGCTCACGCCCGCTGGTGGGATCACATGGCACCGCTGCTCGCCGCCGATTCGCGGGTCGTCGCCCTGGATCTGACGGGGCACGGCGACAGCGACAGGCGCGCGACGTACGACCTGTCGCTGTGGGCGCGCGAAGTTCTGGCTGCAGCCGACGCCGGAGGGATAAGCGGCTCCCCGGTCATCGTTGGCCACAGCATGGGTGGATGGGTCGCTCTGACCACAGGCGCGGAGCATGCCACAGCGGTCGCGGGCGTGATCGCGATCGACTCTCCCGTGCGCACCTTGACCCCAGAAGAGTCCGCCGCCAGACACAGCCTCGCCTTTGGACCGCTGCGGCACTATCCCAGCTTCGACGAGGCGCTCCGGAGATTCCGGGTCGTACCCGACGATCCATGGACCCAGCCCTACATCGAGGCGTACATCGCCCGGCACTCCATCGTTCGTCGTCCCGCGGGATGGACGTGGAAGTTCGACCCGCGCATATTCGACAGGCCGAGGCCAACGCCAGAGCTGCTCACCTCTATTCGGTGTCGCGTCGCCCTATTCCGGGCCGAGCGCGGGCTGGTGACGTCCGATATCGGCGAGCAGATGTATGACCTGCTCGGCCGTGCCGCACCCGTCATTTCCCTTCCACTCGCCGGACACCACGCAATGCTTGATGAACCTGTCGCGTTGGCTGTCGGGCTTCGAACGCTCTTAGCAGACTGGCGACACTCAGCGCCCGCAGCACGCAACGGCGCAAGCAAGTGATGACCGGTTGCGCCCGTGGCTCCCGCGGAGTCGACCAAAGCATGATGCCTGCGTCCAGTCACGCTCATGAGCCGGCCTTGCTGGTCACACGCGACGGGCGAGTTACCGTCATCACCCTGAACCGACCAGAGACCGGGAATTACATTGATCGAGCGGTGGCGAAGGAACTGACACGCGCGCTCGATGAGGCAGAAACCGATCGTGAGATCAATTCTGTGGTTCTCACGGCCTCAGGTGAACGCTTCTGCTCTGGCATCGATCCGGGCGAGGCCGGTGCAGACGATCTTGAACGAGAAGTGCTGGTTCGTGCGCTCTTTGCCCGCTGTTGGACGAAACCGATCGTTGCGGCCGTATCCGGCGACGCAATCGGCGGCGGATTAGAACTCGTGCTCATGGCCGACGTGGTCGTCGCCGCAGAGCACGCTAGGTTCGCACTCCCTCAGGTCACAACCGGCGCATTGGCCGACATGGGAGGCGCATTTCGCCTGCCCGCACAACTGCCGAAGAAGGTCGCAATACAGATGCTGCTGACTGGCGAACACATCACCGGACGCCGTGCGTACGAGCTCGGACTCGTTAGCCGCTTGGAAGCCGCGTCGAATGTTCTTGCCTCCGCCCTGGACCTCGCGCGAGCCATCGCGGCACTACCACCCCGCGCCGTGCAAGCGTCAAAGCGCGTCGCGGGCGGAATCGAAGATGGCCTTGCGCCGACCGAGGCACCCTTGTGGCGCCTGTTGTTTGCGGAGAGTGAAACGTTGACACACGTCGTGCCAAGTCAGACCTGATCTCAGCAAGACACGCTCATCCAGCGTTCGCATGCCACTCAATCAGGCCATGGGTCCCTTACACTCAGTACACTTTTCCGGAAGTATCGCGTGTTAAGTGACCTGAATGGATAAGACGATGTCGCAAGCACTGTCCGTCCCGCCGGGGCCTGACGGCCGCAAGCTCGGCCAGAAGATCGCGGAACAGCTCGAGGGCGAGATCATCGCCAAGGGCTGGCCAGTCGGCCTCGTTCTCGGGTCCGAAACAGATCTGCTCGGACGATTGAATGTCAGCCGCGCGGTTCTTCGCGAAGCCGTGCGTGTGCTCGAGCATCACGGCGTCGCGACAATGCGACGCGGTCCCGGCGGCGGGCTCGTAGTCACGGCTCCAGAGCCCGACGCCGCGGTGCGCGCAAGCGCGTTGATGCTCGAGTACACCGGGGCAGACTCTCAGCACGTCTTCGAAGCGCGGTCCGCGCTGGAACTCAAATGCGTCGAGCTCGCCAGCGAACGCATCAATGAAGCCGGCATCCTCAGACTCCGTGAGGTTCTGGCCCTCGAACGGGAGACTCAGCGCGAGGGTGGTCTCGGATCGCACGATCTTCACCGCGTCCTGGCTGAACTCACGGGGAACCCAGCGTTCGTCTTATTCATCGACGTACTCACGACACTGACCACCGACACGTCACGAGGCAAGCGGAGCGCACAAGCGGCGTCAGATGTCAGGCACGCACACGACAAGATCGCCGAAGCCGTCATTGCCGGCGACACTGCGCTTGCACGGCACCGCATGCAGGCACACCTTGCCGCAATCGGTGCATGGATGTCGCCGCAGAAGTCGGCCCGGTCGAAGTAGCGATCCGCGATGAAGTAGAAGGTCGAAGCCTGGAAATCAGGCCTACTTGGTCAGGCGGCGCCGTTGAGCCGCTGCCTGCAACGCCGACCACTCCTTCGCCGCCAGATCCCTGCTGCTTGCATCCGGCATGCGTCCCGAACGAGGGGCGGCCCTGGCGACACGCAATGCCGCGCTCACCGCATTAGCAGGGTTTGCCGCGATCAAGGATGCGATCCGCAGCGCCTCGTCGAGAAGGTCAGCAGGTCTCGATATCGAGTTGATGAGGCCAAGGCTCAAGGCATCGCCGACCGAGAGCCGATCGCCGGTCAAGATCGCGTTGAGTGCGAACTTCGGCGCTAGCTGCATGGGCAGTCGGCTGGTCCCTCCCGCCGCGGCGAAAATGCCGTGCCGGACCTCGGGCAACGCGAAGTAGGCCGTGTCGGCGGCGACTGCAAGATCGCTTGCGAGGACCAACTCGAAACCTCCGCCCACCGCCGGGCCATTGACTGCGGCGATCGTAGGTTTCGAGACCGGGTGGTCCACGTATCCCGCGAAACCCCACGCATTGCGTCGCGCATCCGTTGGGCGGATGGCCTCACCGCGGGCAACGGCCTTCAGATCAGCTCCGGCGCAAAAGTTGTCCCCCGAACCCGTCAGGATCACCGTCCTCACTGACGGGTCCTCGTTTGCGGCTTCCAGCGCAAGGCCCAGGTGCTCAGCCACCTGCTTGTTGACGGCATTGTGAGTATCCAGACGATTGATCGTGAGCACAGTGCATGAATGCTCGCGGCGAACCAGTACCGAATCGCTCATCGCCTGATCCCTCCGTAGCACAATCAGTACACTCAATGCTGACGTACGTGCAGCATCGCAAGTGCGTGATGCCCCTCACAATCGACTGCCGAATTGCGCCGGTCCCTCTGAATAGCAGGTGCTGTACACCGCGCCTCGGACTCGACCACCGCAGGCGGAACATCCATGGACACGTCGCAGGCTCTTGAAAGTCGATTAAGGACACTCTATTGTCGCTTGGAGGCGCGCCTTTGCCGATCGCGAACCACACAGGGAGCAAGACATTGTCCAAGTTCAAAGCGCAAGGTTGACCTCGCGGGGGCGCGGCCACACAAATCCTTTGCGCGCAGGGTTCTGCCGAAGCAGAGGCAAGCTACGCGCAGTGTCCCGAAAACCGGTTCAGCGGCCACAGCCCGGAGGAGTATTCATGACCAGCACCCTGCCCAAGATCATCTCGGTCGACGACCACGTCGTCGAACCGCCCACGCTCTGGACCGACCGTCTGCCGGCGAAGTACCGGGAGTCGGGGCCGCGCGTCGAGCGCATGCGTGGCCAGGTAGGTGTGCGAGACGGCAAGACCTTCTTCGACACCACCGTGACCGAAGGTCCGCACACGGGCTGGAGCGATGTCTGGCTCTGCGAAGACATGGTCTGGCCGCTGCATGCTGGCTACGCCCAGTACGGCCTCGCGAAGGAGTCGCGCGACCCGGTGACTTATGACGAGATCCACCCGGCCTGTTGGAAGCAGGATGAGCGCCTCAAGGCGATGGACGCCAACCACAACGAGGCTGCCATCTGCTTCCCCACCGTTCCCCGGTTCTGCGGCCAGACATTTCTCGAGCGCTCCGACAAGGAACTGGCACTCGTTTCGCTCCAGACGTGGAACGACTGGATGCTCGAGGAATGGTGCGCCGGCCCTGGCGCCGGCCGTCTGATTCCGCTGTCGATCATCCCGCTGTGGGACGTAGAGCTCGCCGCGGCTGAAGTTCGCCGTACAGCGGCCAAGGGAACCAGCTCCATCGCATTCTCCGAGGGGCCACACGCGCTCGGGCTTCCCAGCGTTCACTCCGGCTACTGGGAGCCGCTCTGGCAGGCCTGCGACGAGACCGGCACGGTCGTCAACATGCACATCGGCTCGTCGTCCAAGATGCCGAACACCTCGCCCGATGCCCCGCAGTTCGTGGGCGTCACTTTGACGGCGGAGAACTCGATCCACGCGGTCGCCGACTGGATCTGGTCGGGCATTTTCGCGCGCTATCCGAATCTGAAGATCGCACTCAGCGAAGGCCAGGTCGGCTGGATGCCGTTCTTCTTCGAACGCATGGACAGCATCTGGAACCGCGCCGAGCTCTACGACATCAACATCCGCAAGACGCTGCCCGAACCGCCGAGCTCTTACGCGCGCAACCACGTGTACGGGTGCATCTTCGACGACATGGTAGGGCTCAAGCAGCGCGACGTGATCGGCATGAACCAGATCATGATCGAGATCGACTTTCCCCACGCCGACAGCACGTACCCGCACACGCAGAATGTCGTGAGTGACCTCGCGCGGACAGCCGGCCTCAACGAGCACGAGACGCGCCAGCTCGTGCGCGGTGCGGCGATCGAGTGCTACGACCTCACCCGATACGGCATCACGGTCTGAGAAGCGGCCGGCTGGCGGCCAACCGCCAGGTGGCAAACCAGCGGCGACTTGAGCCGATTTAGGTATCCTTAATAGCAGCTGACAGGTTCACCAAGGGAGTCCGTGCATGACCGCAATGGCGATCGTGGGATGGGGCAGTTCGGTGCCGCGATTCCAACTCACCGGGGCGGCGGTCAGTGCGATCCTTGGCTCCGGCGGGCGCAAGTCCCGAGCAGTCGCGGGACCCGACGAGGACACGACAACGCTAGCCGTGTCGGCGGCACGCGCAGCGCGCGCGTCGCTGCCCGCGTACGTGCCCGACTCCGTCGTGGTTGCCACTTCGACACCCGCGTACCACGTCAAGAGTTGCGCAGGAACCCTGCACGCGGCGCTGTCTCTCGCGCCGACGTGCAGAGCGGTTGACGCCGGTCCCAGCACACGGTCCGGTGTGACCGCACTGATTGGCGCACTCGAGTCCACGATTACTTCCCTCGTCATCGGCTCTGACACCCGAGTCGAACGCGCCGGTTCGCCGGCTGAGCTCGACGGCGGCGACGCCGCCGTGGCGTTCCTCGTCGGGAGCCCGGACCTACACCGGCCCATCGCGACCCTCGCAGGAACGGCGAGCGTCACGGTCGAAGCTCTCGACCGCTGGCAACTCCCGGCAGACAGGTTCGGGGTGCAGGCGGACGAGCGATCAACGGAAGGCACCCTTCTCGACGCCGTTGAAGATGCACTCACTGCGTTGTTCCCTACCGACGAGCGCGCCGTCGACATTCTCGTCGTATCGAGCGAACACAAACGAGTTCGCACCACCGTCCAGGCTCGGACGAAGATCAAGGCCCAGCGGACTCTCACCTCCCTCGACGGTCTGGGCTGCGCTGGCGCCGCGGACGTCGGCCTGCTACTTGCACATGCACTCGAGAACTCGACGTCGGGCGAGCGCATCCTGGTGGTGAGCGTGGCTGATGGCGTAGACCTCCTGCTGCTCGATGTAGTCGCCGACGGCTCAACGAACACCGCGAAGACCGTCGCCCAGCAGGTTTCGGACGCCCGGTGTGACCTGCCCTACCAGACCTACCTCGGCTGGCGCGGCCTGCTGGAACGAGACGCGGGCCGACGGCCGCCCTTGGCGCCACCGGCGCCAGTGCCCGCAATGCGCAGTGTTCATTGGAAGTACGGACTAGTCGGCGGCCGCTGCCGAAAGTGCGACACGGTTCAGCTTCCGCCCGAGCGGGTGTGCCGGAGCTGCGGCGCCGTGGACGCCATGGATGACTACCCCGTTGCCGACCGGCTCGCCACCGTACGCCAGGTTACGACCGACTGGCTGGCCTGGTCGCCGAACCCTCCGCTGATCCAGGCGGTCATCGCGTTCGATGGCGGTGGCCAACTCCGATGCGAAGTGGCAGACGTCTTCGACGGCGACGTGCGTGCCGGAGACCGGGTGGCCATGTCGTTCCGTGTGCTCCGCACCGTCGACTCGATCCACAATTACTTCTGGAAGGCGGTCCCCGTCGTGAACGCGAAAGAGGACACCGAGTGAGCACCTTCAAGGATCGCTCGGCGATCGTCGGGATGGGTTGCACCAGCTTCGGTGACCTCTGGACGAAGAGCACCGACGACCTACTCCTCGAGGCAAGCACAGCGGCTCTGGACTCCGCTGGGCTCAGCATCGGCGACATAGATGCCTTCTGGCTTGGCACCACACGCTCCGGCAGCAGCGGGCTCGCTTTGTCTCGACCGTTGAAAATCGTGAACAAGCCGGTCACCCGCGTCGAGAACTACTGCGCCACAGGCTCTGAGGCCCTGCGAGGCGCCGCCTACGCGGTCGCAAGCGGCGCTGTGAACATCGCCATGGCGATCGGCGTCGAGAAGCTCAAGGACTCACCACATGCGGGTCTGGTCGCAAGTTCCGTCTTTGACGACGGCACCACCATGGACACCACCGCCCCGGCCCTGTTCGGTGCGCTGGTCGACGCCTACCAGACCAAATACGGCCTCGATGATCAGACCATGCGCGAAGTGCTCACCCACATCGCGTGGAAGAACCACGACAACGGCGCCCGCAATCCCCGCGCGCAGTTCCGAAAGTCAGTTGCAAAAGAGATGATCAGCGCGGCACCCGTTGTTGCCGGAAAGCTGCGTCTGTTCGACTGCTCCGGAATGGCCGACGGCGCGGCCGCGGCCATCGTCGTTCGCACGGAAGACGCCGAACGCTTCACCGATCGCCCGCTCTACATCAAGGCCTTGGAAGTCGCTGCGGGTCCAGGCGGGGGGGCGGTCAAGCCCGACGCCGACCTCACGAGTTTCCCTGAGGTGGTTGCGTCGGTTAAGCGGGCCTACGCCTGCGCCGGAATTGATCGTCCCGCGGAACAGCTTGCAGTTGCTGAGGTGCACGACTGCTTCACGCCGACCGAGCTCGTCCTGATGGAAGACCTCGGCTTTGCCGAACGAGGCAAAGGCTGGCGTGATGTCTTGGACGGACGGTTCGATGCCGGAGGTGATCTCCCGGTAAACGTGGACGGAGGCTTGAAGGCTTTTGGCCACCCGGTCGGCGCATCCGGTCTTCGAATGATCTACGAGTGCTGGTTGCAACTTCGAGGCGAGGCGAACGAGCGGCAGATCGCTGACATCGGTGTTGGGACGCAGCGCACCCGCGCACTCACGCAAAACTTGGGCGGACCGCCCGGGGACTGCGTGTCGTTCGTATCAATCCTCGGAGTCGAACGTGGCTAGCGCGCCCGACGAAACCCTGCTCAAGGCCGCCCAAACCGGCGACGCCGAGACGTTTCGCACGGCAATTCGTGAGTGGATCAGCGAGAACGTCCCGCCTGCGTGGCTGGACGCAGCCCTCGCCAATGACCTGGCGCGCCTGCACGCGGTACGAAGCCCTCAGGCATATCGGCAGTGGTATCCGGTGCTCGGACGTTCTGGCTTGGTCGGCCCCGGATGGCCAATCGAGTACGGCGGTCTCGGCACCTCGGCTTTCGCTGGCCTTGTCGCTCGAGAGTTGCGACGTGCCCGCCTGACTGCGTTGAACATCGTCGGCGTCGCCCTGGTCGCGCCGACGCTACTCGAGCGGGGTACGCCGTTGCAGTGTGCGCGTCTGCTACCCGCGATCGCTGACGGTTCGGAGATCTGGTGCCAGCTGTTCAGCGAGCCCGGTGCAGGCTCGGACCTCGCAGGATTATCCACACGCGCCACGCCAGGCGATGACGGCTGGCTGATCAATGGTCAAAAGGTGTGGAGCAGCTTCGCCAACGAAGCGCGATGGGGCATCCTGCTCGCGCGAACTGATCCCGCCGTGCCGAAGCACCAGGGGATCACCGCTTTCGCGATCCGCCTGGACCAACCAGGCGTCACGGTCCGGCCTTTGCGAAAGATCAGTGGCGATGCCGAGTTCAATGAGGTGTTCTTCAACGATGCGCTTGTCGCGGACTCCGATCGCATCGGCGAAGTGGGCGCCGGATGGGACGTTGCCCGAACGGTGCTCGCGTACGAACGCGCGATGCTGTCGGGCGCTGGATCGTCGTTGCGTGAGCGCACCAGCGGTTCGTCCATTGAGCGACTGCTCGAACTTGCCCGTCGCGGCCCCGAGGGTCATCGTCCGATCGATGACCCTGTCACCGCCGACCAGATCGCGCAGCTGTACATCGAGAACCAAGTCGTGCGCCTGACCAACGAGCGGGCGCGGGCGATGGGTGGCAAGGGCGCTCCGGGTGCCTTGCTGAAGGTGATGTCTTCAGAACACAACCAGCGCCTTCAAGCTGCGATGCTCGATCTGTTCGGCTGGGACGCGCTTGCTCACCACGACGGGGACGCGGCAGCCGAGCGCATTGTCTTTGGCTACCTGCGAAGTCGCGGCGACACCATCGGGGGCGGTACATCCGAGGTGCAGCGAAACAACGTTGCCGAACGCAACCTTGGGTTGCCGAAGGACCCGTTCTCGGACAAGGACCTTCCCTGGAACAAGATCCGACGCGGCCAGTGAGGCCGTCGAGCATGAAGCGAAAGGATCGTAGATGACCGCCTCGGCATATATCGATCAGGATCGTGAGTTGTGGGACGCCAGCGTGCAGAGCATCGCTGCGGCGGAGCTGGCTGCACGAGCCGAACAGGCGATTGCCCTCGAGTGGCAGAGGGTGTGGTCTGAGGATCTGCCCTTCTACCAGGATTACTACCGCGCTGCGGGACTCGACGCGACGTCGAGGCCATCACTTTCCGAGATCCCGACGATCACCAAGGACCACCTGCGTGCGAACGAGGCGGCGCACCCGCCTTTCGGCAACCACCGCAGCGTCCAGCTTGGTGACGCACTTCGGATCGGCATGTCGACCGGCACCACCGGCAAGCCGTGGTTCGTGTTCTTCAGCAAGCACGATCTCGACGAGATGGTGAAGATTCGCATCCCCTACCTGTGGCGTGTCGGTCTTCGACCGGGTGGCCGATTCGCGCACAGTTGGCCCTCCGGCCTGTATCCGTCCGCGGTGCTCGGCGGACGCGACTACGCGGCCCTCGACATTCTTGAGATCCCCACCGGTCCCCCGTTCACCGACGAGGTTGCCGCCGAACACGTGCGGCTGTGGCAGCTCCTGCGGCCGACGGGTTACATGCTCACCGGTTCTCAGTTGCAGACCTACGATCGCCTCGCGCGGGAATCGGGCATCGACCTCGCTGACGTGATGGGTGGCGCGTCGTTGCTTCTGAGCGAGGCGGCGTGCCAGTTCGAAGGCCCTCGACGTCGCATCGAAGAGGGTTTCGGCGTCCGACTCCACAATCTGAGCGGTGCATCTGAGCTGCCCGGCTTCACGAGCACGGACTGCCGCTTCCATACGGGTCTGCACGTCTCCGCCAACCATCACGTCGTCCAGGTCGTCGACCCAGAAACTGGTAGAGAAGTTCCGGACGGCGAGCGTGGACGGCTTGTCGTGTCTTCGTTCGGACTCGATGCCTTTGCATTGAGGTACGACCTCGAGGACATCGTGAGCAAGGCGACCGAAGCATGTCCCTGCGGCGAGACGGGTCCCCGCTACACGTTCTGGGGTCGGGGCGCGGACGCCGCCGTCATCCAGGGCCAGCGCATCCTGCCAATGGACGTTCAGCTCGCCTTGGACAGCCTCGGCTCACCCGAGTTCCGCATGGTCCCCGGCGCTGGCGATATCCTTACGCTGACCGTTGAGTCCGAGAAGTCGGCGGGTGACGTCAGCGGACTGCTGACCGAAACCCTCGGAGTGCCCAGTGACGTCACGGCAGTCGAGGTCGGCAGTCTGCCGCGTGCCTCCTTCAAGCCACGACGGGTCGAGGTCACGAAATGAACGGACGCCAACAGGTCAAGATCACCGGCCCTTGGGAAACCCTCGAGGTCGAGGTGCAGGGCCAGGTAGCCATCGTCATCATCAACCGGCCGGACCGCCTCAATGCCCTGTCACCCTTGATGCAGATCGAACTCCGTGCGATCTGGGGCGCACTCGATGCCGACCCCGACCTGCGCGTCGGTGTCCTCATCGGTAGTGGCGACCGGGCCTTTTGTTCTGGCGCCGATGTTGCGACGGTCGCCGACGTCAGTCGCAGGCGAACCAGCGACTACGACCGCGAGAACCACTTCACGCCGCAACAGGCTGGGATGCGCAAGCCGACTATCTGTGCCGTGAATGGCGTCTGCGCCGGCGCAGGCCTCCACTTTGTCACCGACTGCGACTTCGCCATCGCCGCCGACAACGCAACGTTCCTCGATCCACACGTCAACGTCGGCCAGGTCGCCGCGTTGGAGCCCATTGGGCTGTCGCGCAGAATTCCGCTTGGCGCCGTCATGCGCATGGTCCTCGTCGGACGTGGGGAGCGCATCGACGCGAACCGCGCGTACGAACTCGGACTCGTGACAGAGGTGGTACCGGCCGCGGATCTGCGCAGCCGTGCCCTCGAGTTGGCGAATCTCGTCGCTGCCGGTTCACCGGAGGCGATAGCCATCAGCCGTGAGGCCATTTACAACTCGCTAGAACTGCCCATGCGCGAAGCACTGCGCCGCGGCTTCGTGCTGCTTCGCGCCCACGCCGACCAGCACCCCGACGCGCAAGAAGGCCCGAAGGCCTTCTTCGAAAAGCGGCCCGCGGATTGGCACATCGAGCCCTAGGCGCCGCGAATCAAATACAGTATCCTTAATTTGGGGGTCGTGGTGTTTTTCGCACCGCCTCCTCCGACACAACTTCTTCAGGACGGCCTCTATGACTGCGATGCGAACGATGACAATGGGTGACATCGCCCGCGAGCATCGTCGGAGCCGACCGGAACTGCCCGCCGTCGTGGATGGCGATGTTCGCCTCGATCACCGCACGCTCGACCAGCGCTCCACCCAACTCGCCAATGCGCTGTCGGCGGCCGGCGTGGGCAAGGGCGATCGCGTCGTGTGGTTCGGACAGAACTCCTTCCGTCTGCTCGAGCTGATCATCGCGGGGGCAAAGATCGGATCAATTACTGTCCCGTTGAACTGGCGCGAACACGTCAGCAACCTGAGCACGGCGATCAACGAGGCCGCTCCTCGACTGGTTATGTGGCAGGAAGAGGAGATCCGTGAGTCGGTCTCCAAGGTGCGCGCCGAGGTTCGCGAGGAAGTCACCTGGCTTCAACACGATGGTCCCGAGTACGAACTGTTCGTCCAGTCCGGCAGTGCAGTGGACGCCGAAATCGCATTCAGTGGCGACGATCCGGTGCTGGCCATCTACACGGCAAATGCCGATGCAGGACCGAACGCGGCACTGCTCACGCATTCCGCAGTGCTCATCGAAAGTCTGGCCATCGGCCGCATCAGCGAGATCTCGGACCTGACCGTCTTCCTCAACTCCGGGCCGCTCTTCCACCTGGGCACGCTCGTGTCGACCATCTCGACGTTCCATCACGGCGGCACCAACGTGTTTGTAAGGCGCGTCGAGCCCGAACTGCTGTGTCAGGTGATCGAAGCCGAGCGTTGCGACCGCGCGTTCCTTACCCCGCCGACCGTGGCGTCCATGAGAGAAATGGTCGCCCAGCACCCCTACGACCTCAGCAGCCTGTGGCCCGGTATCTCCCCGGACGAATGGCACAGCGTCACGCCAAGCCTCAATCCGACGAGCGGCCGCAGCGGATCGTACGGGCAGTCCGAAGTGATGGGTCTTGCCACGTTCGCCGGCCTTGGCCGTCCTTCCAAGTCGCCGTTCGGCAGGCCGCTTCCGACCGTTTCGCTGCGTGTCTTCGACCCTTCCGGTCGCGAATGCGAGGTGGGCGAAGTAGGCGAACTCGTCTTCCGCGGTCCGACCGTGACATCCGGCTTCCTCAACCGCCCAGACCTGGACGCGGCACGCTCGATAAACGGATGGCACCACACCGGCGACCTGGGCTACCGCGAAACCGACGGCTCCATCCGGTTCGTCGCTCCTTTGGGCCGCCTCATCAAATCGGCATCGGAGAACATTCATCCAGTCGAGGTCGAACGGTGTCTCCAACAGCACGAAGCAGTGTCGGACGTCTGTGTCATCGGAGTGCCCGACGTGCACTGGGGACAGGTGGTGAAGGCACTCGTCGTGCTGGCACCCGAAAGCACCGTCGACCTCGAATCGCTCAGTGACTTCGCCCGCACCCGCATCGCAGCCTTCAAGAAGCCGCGACTCTTGCAGATAGTCGAAGCCATTCCGCGGCTTGCCAACGGTCAGATCGATCGGCCAGCAGCAGATCAGCTCGGCGGAGGTGGCGGCTACCCGGGCGAACACTCCGGAAGCGCGGGCCATGTCGCCGTCAAGACCACGACCACCCACTGACCCGATTCCACTCACGACACGGCATAGGACGACAACGATGACCACAACAATCAACACGATCGAGTCGGGGCTTTTCAACGTGCCCGCCGAGGTCGCGACCCTCCGTGGCCGGGTGGCCGACTTCCTCGAGAAGCACGTCTATCCCGTCGAGCGCGACCTCCTCGCCGGCGGCGAAGAAGGTACCCGCATCCTCACGGAGCTCGAGGCGTTGGCCAAGCAGGCGGGGTTGTGGGCACTTGGACATCCTCAGAACCTCGGTGGCGGTGGCTTGTCGATGCTGGACTACGCCTACGTCAACGAGGTCATCGGGCGCTCCGAGCCAGCGACGCAGGTGTTCGGCACCACCACGCTCCAGACCGTCCTGATGATGGACGCTGTCGCCACAGAAGAGCAGCGTCAACGCTGGATCCTGCCCTCTGTCGCTGGCGAGCTGCGCATGGCCTTCGCCATGACCGAGCCAGGAGTCAGCAGCTCGGACCCCACGCAGTTCACGACCAACGCCCGCCTCGACGGCGACAGCTGGGTGTTGAACGGTCGCAAGTGGTTCATCAGCGCAGCCGACCGCTCCGCGGCCACCATTGTGATGTGTAGGACGGAGGGCGACGACGTCCCGGTCCATGAGGCATTCAGCATGATCATCGTCCCGAGGCAGACCCTCGGCTACAACATCGTTCGCGATGTCGAAGTGATGGGCATGCACGGTGTCATGGCCGGACACTTCGAAATCGAGTTCAAGGATGCGCGAGTGCCCGCCACGAGCATCCTTGGTGAGCGTGGCAAGGGATTCCAGCTCGCCCAGCGTCGACTGGGACCGGGCCGTATCTTCCACTGCATGCGCTGGCTCGGCGCTTCCCAGCGTGCGTTCGATTATCTCTGCCAGCGCGCTAACTCGCGCTTGTTGAACGGCAAGCCCCTTGCCGAGCGGCAGCTGATTCAGAAGTTCGTCTTCGATTCGTACCAGGAGATCATGGCGAGCAGGCTGCTCGTGCTCAACGCGGCAGCGAAGCTGGACGCCGGTGACGAGGCGCGCGTCGAACTCAGTTCGATCAAGGTGCACTGCGCCAGCACGGTCGCCAACGTGCTTGACCGGGCGATGCAGGTCTACGGTGCCGAAGGCATGTCGAACCTGCTTCCGTTGGAGGCGATGTTCCGCGAGGCACGTTTCGGGCGCATCGTGGACGGGCCCGATGAGGCGCACATCCAACGAGTGGCCAAGCGCATCCTCCGGTCGTACAGCAACGGCGACGGTTGGGACTTCGGTGAGCACTGACACCCTCGAAGAAGTCGACCTCGGACTGCTGGCCAAGGTCCTGAGGCCGCAGATCGATCCCAACCTCACCATCGACGCGCTCGACACAATCTCGGTTGGCGCGTCGAACCGAATGTATCTGGCGTCAACGAGTGTCGGGCGATTGATTCTGCGGGTACCTCCGCGGCACAAGACATCTCCTACCGCGCACGACATGGGCCGCGAATACCGAATCTTGGGCGCGCTTGATGCCTCCCAGGTTCCGCATCCGCGAGCCGTCGCACTCTGCGAAGACACCGATGTCTTTGGCGCCGGATTCCTCGTCATGGAGTTCGTCGACGGGTTCAACCTCAAGGTCGGACCCAACGTCCCTGAAGCCCCGAACGATCAGGAGCGACGAGACTTCGCGCTCGAAGGAGTCACCGCTCTCGCCGATCTTGCGGCTGTGGACTGGGCCGGCATCGGCTTGGCCGACTTCGGCAAGCCAGAGGGTTTCCTGGAGCGGCAGGTCAGCCGGTGGAGCACCCAGCTTGAGGGATACCGCGTACGCGATTTGCCAGGGCTGGATCGATTGACCGAGTGGCTCAACGCAAACCGTCCTAGTGCCAGCGCGCCAGCCATTATGCACGGCGACTTTACCTACATGAACGTGATGTTCGCTCGATCTCGGCCAGCCCGCGTCGCGGCGATCGTCGACTGGGAACAATCCACGATTGGCGATCCGCTCATGGATCTCGGCTGGTTTCTGGGTCTATGGGCCCACCAGGACGAACAGTCGCCCGTCACACCGCCTGGCACGCAGTGGGTCACGCAGATGCCGGGGATGCCGACTCGGGACGAGGTGGTTGCGCGCTACGCAGAGCGGTCCGGACGTGACGTATCGGCGATCGGCTTCTATCAAGCATTGGCGCTCTTCAAGCTCGTCGTCGTTCTCGAGGGCAACTACGCGAAGTACCGAAATGGCACGAGCCGCAACAGCCACCACGCGGACTTTGAGTGGATGGTGCCACAGTTGGTCGACACGGCCCTGGCGGCAGCTCACGCCAAACGTTGATGGTCGCTGCCGAGCAGATCGTCCGCGCGTTTTTGTGACGCATGGGTCACCGGAGATGTCACCGAGATCCTTAGCAACGTGGCCGATGACGTCCAGGTGCACTTCGTGCCCACGGACCCGTTTTCGGGTCGACTCGATCAGTTTGAAACGACGACAATCTCCGGCCCCTTTCGGCACCGGACATTGTCGTGTTCAGCTTGCTAGTCAGTGATGCCGTAGCGCTGCAAGTCGTAGCACTTGATTGCCGCGCCGCGCACCAGCTGCCGGATTTCCTCGTCATTGAGGCCGGCTGCGAGCGCAAGCTCGCCGATCACCTTCTGGCTGTGCGGGTAGGTGCTGTCCGAGTGCGGGAAGTCGATCTCGATCATGATGTGGTCCATGCCGATGACATTGCGCAGGCTCAGACCCGTGAGATCGTCAAAGATGCAGCCGAACACGTGGTTGCGGGCATAGTGACTCGGCGGTTCCGGGAGGGTCTTGCGGATGCTGATGTCGTAGAGCTCCGCGCGGTGCCAGATGCTGTCCATCCGCTCGTAGATGAATGGCATCCATCCGACCTGTCCCTCGCTGAGCGCGATCTTCACGTTCGGGTAGCGCGCGAAGACACCAGACCACACCCAGTCTGCAACGGCATTTACCGAGTTCTGGGTGGTCAGGGTGACACCGACGAACTGCGGCGCGTCTGCCGACGTACTCGGAAGTCGCGAGGACGAGCCGATGTGCATGTTCACCACGAGCCCGGTCTCGTCGCACGCCTGCCAGAGCGGCTCCCAGTAGCCGGAATGCATGCTGGGGAGGCCCAGGGCGTGCGGCGCCTCGGAGAAGGCGATGGAACTGCTGCCCTTCGCGGCACAACGTCGGGCCTCCGCGGCCGCAAGTTCGACGTCCCAAAGCGGGATGATCGACAACGGGATCAGGCGTCCGGCGGCAGCGCCACCGCACCAGTCTTCGATGATCCAATCGTTCCAAGCCTGCAAGGCTAGGAGCGCCAGTTCCTTGTCAGATCGCTCGTTGAAGGTCTGCCCGCAGAATCGCGGAATGGTCGGAAAGCAGATCGACGCCTCGGTGTGGTTGGCATCCATGGCCTTGAGCCGCTCGGCCTGATTCGAGCACGCCGGGTGGATTTCGTCGTAGGTGACCGGGTCGCGCGACTCCTTCGCTACGCCGTACTGCGCATAGCCGGCGTGCAGCGGCCATGCCATGTCTTCGTAGAGCCACACGTCGCTCCAGCCCGTATGCGGCCCTTCGGTCACGGTGGTGTCGAAGTGGGTCTTGCCGTCACGAACGCTCACTTGGCCCTGCAGACGTTCGACGCGGGGTCCGGACTCGCGGTACTTGGCCGGCAGACGCTCCTGCCACAGAGTCGGCGGTTCAACGACATGGTCGTCGATCGAGATGATTCTTGGAAGGGTGCTTGACATCAAGTCTCCTTCAGCGTGTGATCTATTCAGTGTCCTGTTTATCACGCACGAGACGCCATGCAAAGACTTCTTTGGTCCCGATGTGGAAGGCTCGCGCACGGCACCCATGCTCTTGTTCTCGGTGCCCGCGAACTTCAGCTCCTACGCAGAGGGTTCAACCTTCTGACTAACGGTCCGGGTAGCCGCTGAGCCTGTGAACTGGGCCTTCCTGCGAAGACTCCACAGTTGAGATGCACGCTCGAGCAGAACTCCGGCCTCGGGAGTGAGATCCGTCCGCTGGCTGGCACGCAACGACTCAGTCACCTTGCGCGCGAGGGCCGGGTCATCACCCGCTGCGGCCGCCACACCGAGGACCGCCTCAACGAGTTCGGTGCGTGGAACCGTGCGAATCGCAAAGCCGGAAGTCGCTGCTGTGGACGCATCGATGCGTTGTCCGAACAGTGCGACCGCCGCGCCCCAGCCGGGTGCGAGGTTCCGGTCGAGCATGCGAAGGTGGCCGCCGCCAGGGTGAACACCAGCGACACCAAATCCGCGAACATCGAGGTCGTCTGCCGCAATCCGAAGGTCGCAGGCCAAGGCGAGATTGATGCCTGCTCCAAGCACCTTGCCGCCCACGCCGGCCACAATCGGGATCGGCGAGCGCTGCATGACACAGAAGAGTTCGTAGATGCGGCCGAGGCCCGCGAAGTTCTCTTCTTCCAGAGGATCGTTGCCGACTGCGTCGAGAACGGATATGTCAGCGCCAGTGCAGAAGTTTCGAGCAGTGGTGGTGATTGCGATGGCAGCGTAGGACCTGTCCCCACCCGCCTCACGCACCGCGTCAGCGAGCGCAACGCCAAACTCGGGAGTCAGAGCGTTCGACCGCGGTGCCGTCAGCTGTATCCACGCGAATGACCCGCGCCGTTGCGTGCTGATGAGGTCGCTCACCGGTTCTCCTCCGCGAGTGCCGTCGGTCTCGTCGGCATATTTGGATGTTCAGAGTAGCCAATAAAAGAGTATACTCTTGATGGGTCCCTCGCCAATGGGCCTCGCATCAAGGAGGCAGCATTGGACATCGCGGACCAGTTGACGGCAGTCATTGCCGTGGACCCAGGCGCGCCTGCGATCGAGCAGGACGGCGCGTGGGATACCTGGGGGGATGTCAGCAGAATAGCGGCAGGCTTGTCAGAGCACATCGCGGATGTGCCTGCCGATGCTGCGATTGCCGTCGTGAGCCGCAACCGCGTCGAGATCGTCTCGAGTGTGCTGGGCCTTCTCGCGGCCAGGCGCGCCATCTTGACGCTCAATGAGATGCAGTCCGATGCCTCGCTGGCGGCGGAGATCGTCAAACTGCGTCCTGCGGTTGTCATCGCGTCCGCGCAGGACTGGGAGCGACCGGGTTTGCTCGAAGCGGTCGTCGAGGCTGGCTCCCGCGCGCTCCTCGTGAAGCGTGCGCCGAGCGCGGAGGTTATTCATGTGCGGGATTGTTTCCGCCAAGGATCTCTGGATCACTTCCGTGCGGGCGAGGACTGCGCGATCAACCTCAAGACCAGCGGGACAACCGGTCCTCCCAAGCGCGTCGAGATCACCTACTCAAGCCTGTCCGCCTCGATTGCCTCAGTTCAGTCGCACCACGGCGATGGCGCGAGCGCCGAGGAGGTTCGACTCCGTTCAGGTGTCACGATTCAGATGCTTGCGCTGGCGCACACGAGTGCCATCCAGTCCGTGTGTACAACCATCGCGGCCGGCCGGCGACTCGTTCTGCTCGACCGATTTGAGCCTGTCGCATGGGCCAGGCTGGTTCACGAACACAAGGTGGTCACGACCGGGATACCTCCGGCGGCAATCCGAATGGTTCTCGACAGCGACATCCCGGTCGATTGGCTGAGCAGTCTCAAGGCCGTTCGCGCGGGATCAGCGCCATTAGACCCCGCGATCGGCGAGGAGTTTACTAGACGATTTGGTGTTCCGGTCCTTCAGGCGTACGGCGCGACCGAGTTCCAGGGGTTGGCGAGTTGGACCCTGAAGGACTACCGCGCGTTCCATGAGACCAAGAAGGGCGCCGTGGGCCGTGTCCATCCGGGCGTCGAGGTGCGCGTTGTCGACCCGGAGACGCAAGCTGTGCTTGCTGTCGGCTCGCAGGGGATCCTCGAAGTCCGCACGGCGCAGGCAGCCAACGGCAGCCCTTCGGACTGGATCCGCACGAGTGACCTCGCGCGCTCCGACGAAGACGGCTTCCTGTGGATTCTCGGTCGAGCGGACGGAGCAATCAACCGCGGTGGCTTCAAGATCGACCCGAATGAGGTGGCAACGACGCTGAGCCGGCACCCAGCCGTGGCTGACGCGGCTGTCGTCGCGCTACCGGACCGTCGACTTGGCCAGGTACCTGCGGCTGCCATAGAACTCGTGCCGGGCGCAGAAGATCCCGGGGAGGCCGAGTTGAAAGCGTGGGTGCGCTCCAACCTCGAGCCATACAAGGTTCCCGTTCACATTCGGATCGTCGATTCGCTGCCGCGGACCGTGGCTCTGAAGCCCGACAGGCAAGCCATCGTGCGTCTGCTCGACATCGAAGTTCCAACGAGCTGACCGCACGACTCGCTCTTGTTGTTTGTTACAACGTCTTCAGAGTCCGCTGATGTCGAGGACGAGGACCTGGGCAGCGCCGGGCTTTGAACCGACGCAGATATCACCAAGTGCCAAGGCTGGCTCACCGCGGAGAAATGACGGGTAGATGACGTTGATGTCCGCCGGGTTGGAGACGGGAAGTCGCTCCCCATCGATGACCAGGCGCTGCTTCGAGCCGTCCGTCGGAAAGACGAAGACCTCTTTGGCGATCGGATTCGTCGCGAACACCGTGCCGCGTCGGCTCACAGCTGCGCCGTCGCAGATGCCGAGGTCTTTGACAAACGGATCGGGAAGCCTGCTGGCGGCGAAGTCATCGGCGTCCAGGCGGATCACCGCTCCGTTGAGGGGGTCGTCGTAGGAGCATGTGACAGCCCAGGCGCTGCCATCGATGGGCGATGCAGCTACGCCGTTGAACCAACCCTCCCATTCGACCGCGTCGACGGTGGCCGCGGCAGCTGGGTCATCTTCTAGCAAGCCATCGATGCTCTCGTGCGGAATGCGGTAGACGCAGGAGGGCACAGGCGGAGGCTTGGCCTGGTTCGGATCGCTGTTTGGATTGTCCGCGATGTAGATGTCGCCATTGGGCGCGACGGCGAGACCGTTAGGCATGTCAACTCGGTGGCCCAGCGCCTTCGCGATCGGTGAACCCTCCCAAAGCGCGATTCGCCCACGCGATTCACCAGACAGCGGATCAAACGCAAAGATCTGCTGCCGTGCGACATCGTCGCCGCCAAGTGGTGCGTCGATGTCCACTGCGAACGGCTTCCCGCCGCATGCGGTGAGTCCGGTGCCCGGCGGCCACAAGCGCGTGCCCTTTCTGTGCACCTCGGTGCCGAGGGTGCCAGTGAGACCCTGGACCAGGTGCCGGTTTGTCACCGACACCTCGCCCTCCCCCAGCAACTTGGCCTGCGTGATGAACGCTTGGTCCTGTAGATAGACCAAGCTCTTTCCACCGCGGTGATGGGGATTGCCCATCACCATGGTGCAGTTCCCGAAGATCAGAGTTTCGCCGTCGTCGAGGAGCTCCGCGCTCTCCGGGTTCGTCGCCCCGTCGATCCGCGCCAAGATCTTCGTCTCGCGCGGTTCGGTGTCGATGATCGACATCTAGGACTCCTTGGGTCGCGGTCAGCCGTTGTAGCGGACTTCGTAGATGGTTCCGTCCGGCTCGTGGTACTCGCCAGTGGCATAACTCTTGCGCAGGCAGCCGATCAGCATCCGGTTGCCATTGAAGATGAAACTGGTCGAACCGCCCTGAAGGTTCTCCGCGAAGGTTCCAGTCGTGCCGTCAATCGCGGTGTGCATGATCTTGGCGTCGTACGGAAGGCCTTCATCGCGAGCACGCGTCTCATGCATGAGGTTGGTCGTGCCCTCGTCCGCCCAGAAGAGGTGGCCGGCGAGATTGCCGAATCCCTTAGGGGCAATGCCGGTGTTCGTTCCATACACGACATCGTCAATGGGAGTCGGATCGAAATCGTCGGGTCCCGTCAGGCGCCAGTAGCGCAACTCCAGTCGCTGCGTTGCGCGCTGCGTAAAGCTGGTGTCCCAGGGCCCCGCAACGATCAGCTCGCCCTCGAGTTTGCCCCAGTGTGCCGGTGCGTAGAAGATCAGGAGCGGCATGATGGTTTTCGGGGTCACCGACTCGTCGAACGTGATGTACGGCTCGACCTCGCCGTCGGCAGAGATCCGGTAAACGGTGCAGTTCATCATTGACTGCGCGAAGAAATAGCCCTCGTGCTCGGTGCCCTTGGCGCCGAAGGTTCCCGGCATCATCGCACCGGGAATGCCGTCGCCGATCGAGCCGGCGTGCGGGAGGCGGGCAAAGACCTCGACCTCGCTGGAACCGGGTGCAACGCGATACAAGAAGTGCTGAGAGTGCGCGCCGAGACGTCCGGGCTTGGACTGCCCGGCGATGAAGATGTGCCCACCCCACTGGCCGAACCACTCGGGGGCCAGCTTCGGACGAATGAACGAGCCCGCGCCGCCCTCGCCGGGGCCGATGATCGTCTCCAGGGAGTCATCCGGGCGAAGCCGGTACAGAGCGCCATGGCCGGCCTCGGGATCCCAGCCGCGCTGACGCTGGCCACCGATGTCACTGACGATGGCACTTCCGTCCGGCTCGAACCAGCAAAGCTGGGGGTCGTACAGCACGTCTCCGGCCTGGATGATCTCCCGCGCGGTGAATCCTTCGGGCACCGTCATTCGGAACTCACACTGATCGCGAAGCCACTGGTATTCGGCGAAATCTTCCGCTGTCACCGAAACTCCTCACACAAGACAGTCAACAACCGACGCATATATTAGTATACTCTTTCCAGAAGGGTGGCAAGAGTTTCCGCCCGCTTCCCTGACCTGAAAGGCCGAAGCAGATGGCGCGTCCACGCGAGAACGACGAGCAGGCAATGCTTCGCGACACGGTTCGTTCCATGCTGGGACGCATCGACGCGCTCGCCGAGGTTCGCGCAGGTACTGGTGGTCAACGCGGCTACACGGAGTCGAACTGGGCGCAGTTCACCGAGCAACTAGGTGCCGGTGGTGCGCTCATCCCAGAGGCGCTAGGCGGTCTGGGGCTTCGCTTCGGTGACGTGTGCACCATCCTCGAAGAGACCGGCGCGGCCTGCTACAACGGCCCCTTCCTCGCCTCAGCCGTGCTGACCGCGCTCGTGCTGCTTGCCGCGGACCACGATACGACGAACGATCAGCGCGAACTTGCGGCTGGATCGTTCACCGGAGCGGTCACAACCCTGCATTACGGCCCGGACCCCGACAGCTGGCCGACGGAAGTTGAAGCAACGACCGCACCGGACGGGTCCGCGACCCTAAGTGGGACCGCTACGGCGGTCATGCAGGGCATCGGTGCAGACGTGCTCTACGTTGTCGCCGAGGACGCGGACGGCGGCACAGGTATTTGGGCGGTTGACGCCGCCGCGGCCGGTCACACAATGCGGGCACTCGAAACGCTTGACCTCACGCGGGCACACTCCGAGCACACGTTCGACGCCACGCCAGCTCGTCCGGTACTCAGTCCTTCAACCGATCGAGCCAGGCTGCGCAACATTGCGGCACTTGCCACGATCGCCTTGAGCGCCGAGCAGTTGGGGGCCGCCGGTCACCAGTTCGCGACCACGCTCGACTACGCCAGGACGCGTTATCAGTTCGGCCGCGCCATTGGTTCGTTCCAGACGATCAAGCATCGCTGCGTAGACATGTCGATCGCGCTCGAGGGCGCCACATCGGTTCATCACCACGCCCGGGACGCGGCGGATGCGCGCGAGCTGACCGAGACCCTGACCAGTTCCGATTGGGCAGTTATCCACGCTGCTGCACTTGCCGGCGCCTGGGTCTCGCAGACCACAATCCAGATCGCACATGCCAGCCTTCAGATTCACGGCGGCATCGGCATGGCCTGGGAGCACGAGACTCATCTCTACTTACGGCGCGCGAAGGCCACCGAGCACCTGTTTGGAACGCCGACGCAGCACCGCAAGGCTCTGCTGAGCCTGCTCTGATCGGGCTGGGCAACGCCCTCCCCAAACCGCGGGTCGGGCCCAAAAGCGCGGGCGCCAAAAGAACTACTAGGGCCACAGCCGTCAGTTCGAATTCGATGTCCGAGAGGTCCAGTCAGCGTCCGTCGGTGTGGATCTGCTCCGAGATGTAGTCCGTGACCTGGTGGGTCGCACTGGTCACCTGTTCGCTGTCGAACATGGCAATCTCTTCATCGCGGTAGCCCAGTTCGCGGAGCACCGATGCAGTGTCGGCGCCGAGTGCGGGGGCCGGCTTTGGGGTCGTCACGGGCTGGTCGGATACAAGGACCGGCGATCCGACGTAGGTGAACGGTTCGCCGTTGGGTGCCGCGGCGTCGACGAAAAGCCCCCGCGCGATGATCTGTTCGTTAGCGCGAACCTCGTCAGCACCATCGTTGACCGGGCTGATCGGCAGGCGGTGGGTGACAGCGAGGTCAATCCAATGCTGCCTGTCATGGCTGCCAATGATCTTCTGGATCTCCACCCTGAGGTCATACCCAGATTGGCGCGGCTTGAGGTCCGGACGGTTCACCAAGTCGCAGAACGACTCCCAAAACTTCGTCTCTTCCGGACAGAACATAACGAACTTGCCGTCGGCGGCCAGGTAGTGCTGGTAGCGGGCGGTGTCGCGGCCGGCGTCATCCCGAAGCCACCAGCGTTCCTTCTCGGGGAGGTTGAGTTGGGCAATAGCAGCGGTCCAGGCGCTGGCGATGACCGCATCTGTCGCGGAGACATCGAGATAGCAACCCCGGCCGCCACGGGGTTGGGCGAGGGCCGCAGAAACATAAAGGGCGGCGTAGACGGCTCCGGTGGCCGTGCCTTCGCCGGCAACGGTCAGGCTTCCCGAGCGGATGCGCGGAGGCCGACGAGCGCGTGCGAGCCCGTCCGTCCCCAACTCACCCGGTAGTGCGCCGGCTAGTGCGTCCATCATCTGGCCGTGTGTTGGCACGTTTCCCAGCGGCCCTTCTACACCGAAGCCCGTCACCTGGCAGTACACGAGCGCTGGATTGATGGTCTTCAGGTGCGCGTAGTCGGCGCCCAGCTTGACCAGCGAACGTGGCAGCAGGTTGGTCACGAATACATCGGCGGATGCGACGAGCCGTTCGAGGACGCCGCGGCCAGCATCCTTTCCCAAGTCGATCGTCACACTTCGCTTGTTCTTGTTGACCTGGGCGTGCAGGTGGGCGGTGGACGGGATTCGGATGTAGTCACCCAGGAATGGTGATTCCACCTTGACAACGTCGGCGCCAAGGTCGGCGAGCATCATGCCGGTCGTCGCGCCGTTGAGCAGTACTGAAAGCTCGACGACACGATAACCGTTCAGGAGGCGGGTCATCTCATCTCCTCTGTGCAAGAAGGCAACTGCCTACCTAAGCGATGCTGCCAATTCATTCAGTGTCCAACGGCCTTGCTTGGCTAGCACCGTCGACTTCTGCCACGGAATCATCTCAGTGACAGTGCCACCACGAACGTGGAACGTGCGTCCGTTGATCGTGCAGTCTGCAGACGAAAGATAAGCAACGATTGGAGCTACGTTGCTCGGGTCCCATTCGTCGAAGGCATCCGGGTCCGTCGGCGCCGCCATGAGGTCGGCAATGCCGGGCTGATCCGCCGTCAACGCCGTGCGAGCAGCGGGAACGATGCAGTTCGACCGCACGCCATACCGGCTCAGCTCCTGAGCGCAGCACAGCGAGAACGTGGCGATACCGCCCTTCGCGGCGGCGTAGTTGGCCTGCCCCACCGCGCCAGCCAATCCGACGGTGGAAGACGTGTGCACCAGAGACGCGTTCACGGTCTCACCTCGCTTGGATGCATCGCGCCAGTGCTGGGCTACGGCTCTGGAAAGGTTGAAGTGTCCGGTCAGGTGCACGGCAATGACCGCGTCCCACTCGGCGTCCGTGAGATTGACCAGGGTGTGATCGCGCAGAATGCCAGCGTTGTTGATGACAGCGTCGATGGATCCGAATGTGCTGAGCGCCAGGTCAACCAGGACGTTGCCGGTGCTCAGGCGGCTGATGTCGGAGTAGTCGGCAACCGCTCGGCCGCCTGCCTTCTCGATCTCCTCGACCACAAGATCCGCCGCTCGCCCGTCATCGCGGCTGCCCATGTCGTTCACAACGACGTTCGAACCGTTCTCGGCACACAGAAGCGCGTAGGCGCGGCCCAAGCCGCTGCCCGCTCCGGTGACAATGACAGTGCGGTTCTCGAGTCCAGCCACGCCGACTCCTCCTCAGAGATTTGATGTGACGCGCCGGCCACAGCGAGACACGCCTTGCAGCTCAGCTATAAATCAGTATACCCTATTGTTTGTTGGCCCTCCAGTGTCGTCATGGGCGAGGTTGCAAAATGACGTATAAGTTCCCGATCGAGTACGGCCACATCCTGACGTTCGCGCGTGCGGTGGGCGACCTCAACCCCGCCTACGTCGACGCCGATTTCGACGGTGGCGTTATCGCACCGCCGACCTTCGCGGTTGCCAGCTCGCAGTTCGACCCCGATTTTCGACTCCGTCCGCGCCCGGGCGAACCCTGGGTGGGATCGGGACGCACTCCGAGCGGTGTCGATACCGCCACAACGTCCAACGGACGCATTCTGCATGGCGAACAGCATTTCGAATACCACCAGCCTGTCCGCCCCGGCCAGCACCTCACCGTCTCCGCGCGCAACGGCGAGGTCGCTCACAAACAGGGCCGCAACGGGCCGATGACATTTCGTGAGTTGATCACCGAGTATCGCGACGAGGCGGGCGACCTCCTCGTCACCTCTCGTGCCGTGATCGTCGAACTGGGAGAAGCGAAGTGACGACAACCTCTGCCGCGGTGCTCACGTCTGAATCTGTCTTCGTCGGTCAGACGCGCGAGGTCGTTGTCGTCGACGACCTGACTCGGACGCAGATCGTGCAATACGCCGGTGCGTCCGGTGACTACAACCCGTTGCACACCGATGAGCCGTACGCGACCAAGGTCGCTGGCTATGACACCGTCATCGCCCATGGAATGCTCACCATGGGCCTGACCGGAAAGGCAGTCACCGACTGGGTGGGCGCTGGGACTCTGTTGCGCTATGGCGTCCGCTTCAAGTCCCCGGTGTTCCCTGGCGACACGTTGACCACGCGGCTCGCGGTGAAGTCCGTCGAGACGGCTTCGGCCGGCGCCACGGTCACCATCGCCGTGGAAACTGTCAACGCGAGCGGAGCGACAGTCGTCAGTGGTGAAGCTGTCGCACAGCTCTCGTCCAGGTGAGGACTACGGCCCGTCAAGTTCCGGCACGAGGACGGCGCGTCCGCAGCCTGACCCTGGGCGAACAGAACAAGCACTCGTTGGGCCTCCAAGAGCGTGTGTGAGCTACCGAAGGACACTTCGCATCCTGATGCCGAGACCGCGAGCACGACATCGCCGACCCATCGGGATCGCGAGATCTCGGAGAACTCCGCAGGGTCGCCAGGACGATCAGCAAGCTCGACGGTGATGACGGGCAATTCCAAGCCAACCTTGTCGAGCTCAATGCGCAAGTCGTCCCGTACCCAGGACACCTGGCATCCGCCCGTGGATGAGCAGGACGCCCAACGTCACCTCGTGCCGCCCGCAGGCGGCGTTGGCAAGACAACCGGGCCACCGGCGCGCGAAGGAAGCAGGATGGTTGCCGACCCTCGCGTGTTTTGCTGCCCGCGCTGGTTCGTTCCGGTCAGTTCGAGCTCGATCAACGGACCGAGTTCGGGATCGATTCGCTTCTCTACGACCTGACCCTCGATCCAGGTCGTGTCGCCGATGTAGTTGAACTTGCGGAACTCGCCGCGCACCCGGTAAACCCAGCCGTCATCACCGGCGAAGTTCGTGCAGTAATGCACGAGCCACGTCCAGCGCACCGGGCCGATGTCGTATGCGGCAGTCACGCCGATCTTGCGTGCCATCTCATCCTGCCAGTGGATACGCATGATCGCGTCCCAGGCACCGAAATCATCGCGGCTGTAGAAACCGCGGAGGCGACGTCGATTCTCGCGCGCAAGGCGCAGCGCAGGGAAGCCGTAGCCGTACCAGCCTGCGCCCATGAAGAAGTTTATGAGGTCGGTGACCTCGAACGGTCCCTTGACCATGCGCGGCCCGGCACAGACCTCGACGTCCTCGTAGTAGAGCGTCTCCTTGCCCCGAATGAACTCGGCGTCGTACGCAGCGTCAATGTCCTCGAGCTCTTCCATCGAGTAGTTTGCGCGCTGGTCCGGTGCGGCACCGGACTTCTCGCGTGAGGACGCGTCACGGCGTTCGGCGTGGATGTACCACGGGCGCCGACGAGCGACCACGCCGCCAGTCTCATCGGTGAAGGTGTGTTCGTTCGTTGCGATGACCGACCTACCGGCGAAGTCCGACACCTTTTCCTCCACGTGGGCGAGCACGCCGCTGCGATAAAGGCGGTCACCAGGCACGATCGGGCGGTAGAACCAGCCCTCATGGCCCGCATTGAAGAGATGCACACCTCGAAGCGCACCGCGAGTGCTCTCCGCAAGTTCAGAGGGCAGCTCAGGTGATCGGTCGATGCCCATCGTCCACTCAAATCCGGGCGGGGCGATGCTGCTTCCCCATCGCGTCGACTCGGCATAGGTCCGGTCGGTGTACAGGGGATTCAGGTCGCCGTAACCGTGTGCGAACTGGCGAAACCCATCCCGGGTCGCATACTCGTTCCACGGCCAGTCGACGTAGCCGTTGCGTAGCGTCGGGTTGGGGTAGCCGATCCGGCGCCGCATCTTCTCGATCGCATCGTCGGTGATCTTGCCTTGTAGGAGCGCGTCAGTCATCACTTCTTACTTTCGGGAGTGGTGCCGGCAGAAGGAGGTCCCGCAGAGAGGTAGCTGTTCTCAATCTCGGTGATTCGTCCGCGCATCTCCGCGGCCGTGCCCTGGAGCACAACCTCGCCTCGGCGCAAGACGTAGACCCGGTCAGCGATGCGCATTGCTTGGCGAACATGCTGCTCGACGAGCAGCACACCCAAGCCTTTGTCGGCCGCGGCACGGACAACGTCAAGAAGTCGACTGACGATCAACGGCGCAAGGCCGAGAGAAAGCTCGTCAGCAAGCAACACGCGGGGTTTCGACGCGATCGCTCGAGCAAGCGTCAACATCTGCTGTTCGCCACCGGAGAGCAGGCCCGACTTCCGCTTGAGCAGTGGAAGCAACTCAGGCATCAGGTCCGTAGCCGCCCCGACACCGCCCCGGCCCAGGCGAAGGTTGTCTTCGACGGACATCGATCGGAAAACCGAACGATCCTCGGTCACGAAGCTCAGTGCTCCGCTGCACCGCTTGTGCGCTGGCGATGTTGTGGCGACACCGTCGATGTACAGATCGCCGCTGATGGTGGAAAGTCCGCCAGCGATCGTGTGCATCGTCGTGCTCTTACCGGCGCCATTTGCACCCAGCAGGAGCACGACCTCACCAGCGCGGACCTCGATGTTCAGGTCACGAACGACGGCAACGCCGTTGTATCCCGCCGAAATCCCTTCAGTGCGCAAGAGCGCCTCGTTCGTCTTTGTGGCGTTCACTTTGTTCTCCAGAGTTGACGCGGTCATGACTCGTCGTGGCCGTGGGTGTCGGCGTGATTCGCGTTCGCGCCAGCTGACACGCCTGCACTCGCGAGTTCCAGGTCGCGCTGGTCAGCGTTGGCCTCGTTCGCTTCGTCGGACTGACCGAGGTAGGCGTGAATTACGCGCTCGTTCGTCCTGACCTCGTTCGGCGTGCCGGTGGCGATCTCGGTGCCGAAGACGAGTGCGATGACTCGATCACAGCTGTTCATGACCAGATCAACATCGTGTTCGACGAGCAGCACGCCCATGCCACGTTCCTCAGCTAGGTGGCGCAGAAGATGACGGAGCTCGCCACTCTGACCTTGGCTGAGCCCGGCGGCCGGTTCGTCGAGCAGCAGAATCGACGGCTCCGCCGCGATCGACCGCGCGATGGCAACCAGCCGACGACGCCCGTACGGCAGCTCGGTCGGCAGGCGGTGGAGGTCCTCTGTCAGATCAAGAAGCTCGATGGCAGCACGCGCAGCTGAGTTGAGCTTGGGTTTGCCGGGCCAGAACAGGTCAGTGATGTAGGACCAGGATGACCGACTTTCGCTGACGACAAGAAGGTTCTCGAGCACTGACATGTCCTCGAACAGCTCCAGTGACTGAAAGGACCGGCTCATCGAGGCTTCCGCACGCCGCCGCGGGCTGCGCTTGGTCAGATCGAGAGAGTCGATCCGCACTGTCCCGGAGGATGGCTTGACGAAGCCAGTGATGGCATCGATAGCCGTTGTCTTGCCGGCCCCGTTCGGGCCAATCAGGCCGACAACTTCGCCCGGCTTGATCTCCAAAGACAGGTTGTTGAGTGCCTTGGTGCTTCCGAAGGTGACCGAAAGCCCTTCGACATGAAGGGTTTGTGGCTTCACCTTGGTCACCGGACCAGCCGGCTCAGACGTCGCAATGTCCATCGGCTTGACGGTGCGCTTGAGCATCTGGCCAAGGAACTTCCCGATTCGGTCGAGCAGCCAGCCCCAACGCCGGGCCTCGAGGTGCGCGATGCCGTCCTGTGCGGTGATGAGAGTGATGATCAGCAGCGCACCGCCGATGGCCGGCAGGTACGTCTGTATCGAACCGGAGAACAAGTGGCCGATGTTCGTGCCCAGGCCACCGGGCTGGAGCATCCCACCGAACAGTGGGCCGACCACATAGCCAACACCGCCGATGACGGAGAAGCCGAGAATGTTGACCGAGTCGAAAGCGTGGATGTTGCTGTAGACGATGGATGTGTTTCTGAACGCGACGAGAATGCCACCGAGAGCCGCGATCATCGCGCCAACGGAGAAGGCGTAGAGCTTCGCGGCGGTTGTGTTGACACCGGCGGAAGCGGCCGCTCGTTCGTTGGCGCGGACCGCCAGCAGACGCCTACCTGCCTTGCCGCGACGCAGATTTGCGACCGCCAGGCCGCAGACAATGAAGATCACGAGAGAGAAGACGGCATAGTTTCGCGAGTTGAGGATGGTGTCGAGATGGATGCCGAAGAGCTTCGTGAACCCGACCTGTGTTCCAACGTCGCCACCCGTGAGCTTGCCGGAGTTGAACAGCAGAGCCTCGACTGCGACGCCGAACGCCAAGGTGATGATGCCGAGGTTGGCGCCGCGGGTTCGAAGGGCCGGAAGGCCGACGATTATGCCGACGGGAAGCGCGGCAACAGTACCGAGCACCAACGCGGGGCCGAAGCCGAAGTGCGCATCTTGGACCAGACGTCCCGCGACCCACGCACCGATGCCACCGATCACGATCTGGGCAAGGGAGATCTGGCCTGCATAACCGGTGACTACCACGACCGACAGGATCACGATTGCGATGGTGATCGTTGTCGTGGCGCCGTCGACCCAGCTCAACGGAATACCACGCAAGAGGGCAAGCCCAATGACGGTCGCCAGTACGAGAGGTACGGTCCGCACGCGGCCGGATCCAACTGATGGCAGCTTGAGACGAACGTGCGAGCGGTCCGGGAGCGCGCGTCCTCGCAGAGACAACACGATGAGCAGAAGCAGGAAGGGCGCGCTCGATCCCCAGTCCGACCCGTTGGCATACCGGGCCGCGAGGGTCTGGGCGACGCCGATCGCAAGACCGGCGGTCAGTGTGATCGGGAAGGACGTGAGGTTGCCGACGACAGCAGCGGCGAGCGCCGGAACGAGCAGAAGCGTGAGCTGACTTGTTTGCAGGCCCGTGATCGGGGCGAGCAAGATCGCCGCGGTGCCGGCGAGCATGGAACCGATGGCCCAGTTCGCCCCGGCGACGAGATTCGGGGACAGACCGAGGTAAGCCGCGCCGGCTTGGTTCTCAGCTACGGCGGCCGTTGCTCGGCCGAATTTCGTGCGGGCGTAGACCAGTGCGAGAACAACGGTCACGAGAAGCACGATGCCGAGAATCATCAGTCGGTCCTGTCCGACGTGAATACCGGCGAAGGCACGACCACGAGTAGGCAGTGACGACGCGACTGCGAGCGCTTGCTGCTTGTAGCGCAGTGAAAGCAGCCCTTGCACGACAGCGAGCACACCCAGGGTTGCGAGAAGGTGCACCAGCGGCGAACTGTTGCGCAACGGACGCATGATGCCGAACTGAATGATCAGGCCGACAACGGTGCAGGCAAGCAGGCTGGGGATGAACGAAATCAGGAAGCCGTGGTGGCGGGCGTCATGCAGTTCGTAGAACAGGAAGGCACCAAGTACCCCCACGGCGCCGTGTGCGAAGTTGATGACGCCGGAGCCTCGGTACACGATGACGACGCCGAGAGCCGCCAGCGCATATAGCGCGCCGGTGCACAGTCCCAGGATCACGAATTGCGCGAAGACGGTCATGCGAGACCTCTCGAGGTCGTGCCACACACGGCGGCATCGGGCAAGCTGGCTGCCGACGGAATCGTTCGACGGCGTTTACCGGGCTGCATAGCGTTCAATCCATATGCCATAAGAGTATCCTCTATTATGGCGAATGCAAGATGTCCGGAGAGAAACCTTGGGTCAGGTCGTGACCCAGATCGCCTTCGTATTCAGGTACTCCTCGAGCGAGTGGACACTGAGCTCACTGCCCCAGCCGCTCATCTTGTAACCGCCGAATGGCACGGCGGGGTCGAAGTAGCCGTAGCCGTTGATCCACACGACGCCGGTCCGCAACGCGTGCGCCGTGCGGTGTGCGCGAGCGAGGTTCTGCGTCCACACGCCGCCACCGAGGCCGTAGGACGTCACGTTGGCTCGACGGACGACCTCATCCGCATCGTCGAAGGGCAGGACGCTGGCGACCGGACCAAAGATCTCCTCGCGCGCGATGCGCATGTCGTCCTCGACGTCGGCAAACACGGTCGGGCGGATGAAGTAACCCGCAGCGAGGTCATCCGTCTCGATCCGCTGGCCGCCGGCGACTGGTCGTGCACCTTCATTGGCGCCGATGCCTACGTAGCCGCAGACCCGCTCCAGCTGGCGTTCGGACACGATCGGACCGATCTGCGTCTCGGGGTCCAGACTGCTTCCGACCTTCAAGCTATCCGCGAAATCGGCGAGCCCGGCGACGAACTCGTCGTAGATCGGCCGTTCGACGAAGATCCGTGTGCCCGCGCAACAGACCTGGCCGGTATTCGCGAACACGCCCATCCCGGCGCCGGGAACAGCCCTGCTCAGGTCCGCGTCCGCAAAGACGATGTCCGGCGACTTGCCGCCGAGTTCCAGCGACAGGCGCTTGAGGTTCCCCGACGCGGCGCGAAGGAGTTGCTGGCCCACGGCAGTTGAGCCGGTGAATGCGACCTTGTCCACATCGGGGTGTTCGACAAGTGCCGCACCCGCAATCTCGCCTACGCCCGTCACGAGATTGACGACGCCCTGCGGTACATCGAGCTGTGCAAAGAGTTCGATCATGCGAATGGAGCTGAGACTGGCCTCCTCCGCGGGCTTGAGAACCATGGTGCATCCGGTCGCGAGAACCGGAGCGATCTTGAATATCGCCGAGCTAGTGGGGCCGTTCCAAGGGATGATCGAACCGACAACGCCGACCGGCTCTCGTCGTGTGTAGGTGAAGATGTCGGGAGACACCGAGTTGCTGATCGTCTCGCCGTGGATCTTCGTCGCCCACCCCGCGTAGTACCGCAGGATTTCGGCGGGGCTAAACGACGAGGGACGACGACCGATCGGCGCGCCCATGTCGATCACGTCGAGGTAGGCCAGTTCGGCCGCATGCTGCTCGACCAGGTCGGCGAACTGCAGAAGAATATTCTGTCGCTGAGCCGGCGTGTATCTCGACCATGGGCCTTCGAAAGCGCGGCGTGCTGCTGCCACGGCCTTGTCGACATCGGCCCTGCCGCCGTCGGCGAACTGCCCGATCACCCGACCTGTGGACGGATCGATGGTTTCCAGAACTGCCCCGTCAGCGGCGTCCTGCCAGGTTGCGTCGATGTAGAGCTGCTTCGCGCCGCGACGCAGGAACGTTTCGGCCGGCTCGGCGTAGGTGACGAGTTCCGTCATGGCTCGATCCCTTCTGTGCTGTGATCTTCGCGGCAAGACGACGGTGCGTCCATTGAGGACACTGTAGCTTGATGCCGGCCTATTGAGTACCCTTAATTCTTCTGTTTCGCGATGGCTCGCCACCGACCGATCTGAGGTGTATTAACCATGACCGATGCTTTCGAGGACCGGGTTTCATCTGCTTACCCCGGTCAGGCGCCGGACCTTTCCGGACGGACACTGTTGATGTCCGGAGGAAGCAGGGGAATCGGATTGGCCATCGCGGTGGCAGCTGCTCGCCTAGGCGCAAACGTCGCCCTCATCGCGAAAACCGCCGAGCCGCATCCGGTGCTGCCCGGCACGATCTACACCGCGGCAGCAGACATCGAAGCCGCCGGTGGCAAGGCCCTAGCCGTCGTCGGCGACGTTCGGTCCGAGGATGACGTTCAGCGGGCCGTCACGGCGGCCGTCGAGCGGTTCGGACGGATCGACGCCGTCATCAACAACGCAAGCGCGATCGATCTCTCCCCCAGTAGCGCTCTGACGACGAAGAAGCTCGACCTGATGCTTCAGATCAACGTGCGGGGTACGTATCTCCTGACCACGACCGCGCTCCCCCACCTGCACCGATCGCCAAACGCACACGTGTTGACACTGTCGCCACCTTTGAACATGTCGCAGCATTGGCTCAAGCTCCACCCCGCCTACACGATGTCGAAGTACGCGATGACCATGCTCACCATGGGTTGGGCGGCGGAGTTTGCGGATGTCCCCATTGCTTGTAACTGCCTCTGGCCGGAGACCCTCATCGCGACGTCGGCCGTCGAGAATGTAGTGGGCGGCGCCGATCGTGCGCGTCGCCCGGAGATCATGGCTGATGCGGCGGTTGCGGTTCTACGCAAGCCGCCGACCGCGACCGGGGCGGCGCTTCTCGACTCCGAAGTCCTCGCCGAACAAGGCATCACTGACCTGAGTGGTTACGGCGGAGGAGCAAAACCCGCGCTTGACCTCTACGTCGACGCGACCCATTGACGACGGGCTCGCTCCAGACATCATGGCATCGTAAGTGGGCCGCGCGACCAGCCGATGCCCGATACGAACACGATGTTCTCGCGCGGGATACCGAGTTCGGGCACGAATCCTTGCACGCAGCGAGAATTGCGTAGTCGCCACAACCGGGACACCAGTGCACTTCCTGATCGGTCTTGAAGTCCTTCGGCTTGAGCCCCAACTCAGTCATCTGCCCATCGTTTCCGTATCGTTTCCGTCGCGCATTGCCCGAGGAATCGCTCGATCGCGACGATGCCTTCGCGCGCCTCGATCTGCTCTGCCACGACCAGGTCTGCGAAGGGCACCGCAACATCATGCGGGTACGCGAAGTGAGCGTGTTTGAACGCGTCCTTGAAGAAGGTCGCAATGCCTCGCAACGCCCTAGTCATTGGTCACTCCTCCTTGCAACGTTTCCGCGAGGTCGGCCGCACGGAACGGATGACCGCGAACTTGGGTGACGCTGATGGGTCCACAAGCTGCGTCATCTCGTGGATCCTTCGTTTGCCGAGATGGTTCGAATCAGTCGAAGACGATCGCGCCGCGAACGTTCTTTCCGGCGTGCATGTCGGCGTATCCCTCGTTGATCTCGTCGAGGGAGTAGCTCTTCGTGATCATTTCGGTGAGAAGAACTTGCCCGGCCCGGTACAGGCGCCACATCTCGTCGAAGTCAGCGACAGGGTTCGTGAACCCGGCGAGGTTGCCTAGCAGCGACTTACCCGAAAGCGCGAAGGGGCTCAGCGACAGGTTGACGCTGGATTCGCTGAGTGGCGTCGCCGAGGTCATGACGAGCTTGCCACCCTTGCCGACAAGCTCTGCCATCTCGGCAAGCATGTCGCCGTGCATGACGCCAACCGCCACGATCACGATGTCGGCCATCGCGCCCCAGCTGACCTGGCGTACGACTGGGATTGCCTCAGTGACCGTCTGTGCCGTGTGAGTCGCGCCGAAACGTCGCGCTTGCTGAAGCTTGAAGCGCACAGGATCGATTGCAAAGATCGAGCTCGCACCGGCTATGCGAGCACCTTGGATCGCTCCCACGCCGACGCCGCCAGCGCCGATCACCACGACGTTGTCACCGGGCGACACTCGTCCAACGCGCACCACGCCTCCGTAGCCCGTGCTCACACCGCAACCGACGAGGGCCGCGGCCTCAAACGGAATGTCGTCCGGCAACGGGAAGACCCGTGCCTCGCCTACCGTCGTGAACTCGCTGAACGTGCCCAACTGGGTGAACGCGCCCACTCCGGTCGAACCCTTGTGGAAGCGGTACTGGTCGTTGGCCGTTGTGGCCGTCATCGTCCGCACCGCGAGGTCGCAAAGCCAGCTACGACCAGCCGAGCAGAACCGGCACCGACCGCATGCCGGCAGGGGGAAGGTGATGACTCGGTCGCCGACGGCGAACCTGTCAACGCCTGGCCCGACCGCGACGATTTCGCCGGCGCCTTCATGGCCGCCGACGACCGGCAACGGTGCCTGGAGATGGCCCGTGACATTGTGATCGTCGCTGTGGCAGAGGCCGGTGGCGCGGATTCGGACCGTGACTTCACCCGCACCTGGGTCAGCGACGTCGAGTTCCTCGACAGACCACTTGTCCCCGGTGTTCCACAGAACTGCGGCGCGAGTCTTCATTCTGGTTCCTTCGTGTTGGTCGTCGGATCTTGGTTGGGGACGGGCGATCAGCGCCAGTCGTAATCGCCTGCATCGATATGCCGTGTACGCTGCCAAAACTCGAGGACGGTGAAGGGCCAGTTCTGCGCCGATCGGCCGAAGGTGTTCTTGTACCAGGTGCTGACACTCGACCAGCCCCACGCTCGCATGGCGTTCGCGGCGTCGACCTCTTCGTTGTACTTGTCATAAACGTCAGTGCGGACATCCAGACTGCGGTGGTCGGTAGCGAGCAGTTGTCGCACCGCATCGAGGACGTAGCTGATTTCACACTCGGAGAAGAAGATGATGCTTCCGTGCACGACCAGATTCGTGTTCGGTCCGTAAAGCGTGAAGAAGTTGGGGAACCCCGGAATCGTGACGCCAAGATAGGCGCGAGCATTTCCCGCCCAGTACTCGTGGAGATTGCGTCCGTCGCGGCCCGTCACTGTCATCGGCATGAGGAAGTCCGCCGCCTGGAAACCGGTGGCAAACACCACGACGTCCGCCTCGTGCAGGATGCCGTCTGCCGTGACCACGCCACGGGGTTCGATGTGGTCGATTCCCTCGGTGACCAGAGAAACGTTGTCTCGTTTGAGTGCGCTTGGCCAGTTCCCGTTGTCACGGCACATACGTTTGGCACCCACCGGATACGCGGGGATGGATTTGGCCAGCAGATCCGGACGGTCCGCGTAGGCGGACTCGAGTGCCTGTGTCAGTACAGCGCGAAGTTGGTCGTTGGTCGCGGAAATGGCGCGTTCGGTCGGCGGGTATGCAGGGTCTACCTCCGCAGCGGCGAGCACGCCGTGTAGCAGGGGCATCATCAGCCAGAACCGGTACCACTGCGCGTAGTACGGGACATGTTGGAGCAGCCAGATCAAGCCGTCCGCGACCGGAGCGTGGTAGTCCGGCGTGGGCATCAGCCAGACGGGTGTGCGCTGAAGGACTGTGAGGTGGCTGGCGATCTTGGCGACCTCCGGAACGAGCTGGACTGCACTCGCGCCCGTTCCGACGACGACGACCCGCTTGCCAGTGAAATCAAGTTCGGGATCCCACGTTGCCGAGTGCACCAACCTGCCGGCAAAGTTGTCAAGTCCGTCAATCTTCGGGATCAGCGGGCGGTTGAGTTGCCCCACAGCGCTGATGACGACGTGGAATTCCTCCGGCGCTGAGCCTGAGGCCGGCGTCAGCTTCCACAGTGCCGCTTCCTCATCCCAACGGACGTCAGCGACCTCCGTGGTGAAGCGGACGTGTTTACGCACATTGGTTCGCTCGCCGACATCACGGAAGTACTGACGCAGCATGTCGTGGGTGGAGAAGTGCAGCGGCCAGTCACTCCTGGGCGCGAACGAATAGCTGTGGAGGTGGTTGTTGACGTCGACTCGGCAGCCTGGGTAACGGTTTTCGAACCACGTCCCGCCAACGTCAACATTCTTCTCGAAGATCGTGACGTCGACATCGGCCTGAAGAAGGCGGTACGCGGCCGCAAGCCCGCTCATGCCGGCGCCGATGATGGCCACCTTGAAGGGACGCTCAGACGCCAGTGCCGCCTTGGACCACGTCGGCGCCTTGGGGTCCTCGTGTGCGAGAACCAACTCCTCCCGCAACAACGGCAGGAAGTCCTCGGTCTCCGAGCCCATCACCCACTGCACGATCTCGGTCAGCAGCTGGGAAGAAGGCGCCGCCGGCTCGGAACCCCCCGCATCTCGATACTCGCGAAGTCGCTGCAGAAGCCGGTCGCGCGCGATCTGCCGCTGCGACTCGGTGAGGCCGCCCTGTCCGGACCGGTCGTGATAATCAGGCCGTATTTCCGGAGTGAGGATGTCGGTGTCACCCGTTACTGCCGCGACGCACATGAGCAAGGCCGGCAGTTCAGCATCATCAAATGCGCGCCGGATGACGTCATCGTCCGCATCGAAACGCGGGGACGGATCATCAACCATCAGTTGCTCACTCCAGAGAAGCGGACGGGGCGGCCGTCAGGTCAGAGGATGGGATCGGTCGGTCTGCAGCGGCTGCCGCGAGAACGGGTTCGAGGAAATTCACGATCGCCTCGAGAGCGGCGTATGCGCCCGGAAGGATGTTGATGAGACCAAGGAATCCATGCATCTGCCCCTGGAAGACCTTCGTCTCCACGGAGACGCCGGCTGCCCTCAAACGATCGCTGAACTCTTGTCCTTCATCGCGTAGCGGGTCGTGCTCCCCGAGCAGCACAAGCGTCTTTGGCAAGCCGGACAGGTCCTGGGCACGCACGACCGACACATCTGGTTGGCTCCACACGCTTGCGTCGGCCGCGTAGTGCCTGAAGAACCACTGCATGGTTTCGACGCCCATGAGCAGTTGGTTGTCTGGATGTAGGTACGAGGGCCGCGTGAAGTCGCAGTCCGTCACCGGATACGCGAGCACCAAGGCGTCGATGTGCGGCCCAACGCTTCTGGCATCCTCCAACGCGGCGCCTATCGCGAGGTTTCCACCTGCGCTGTCGCCAAGCAGCGCCAGGGGTAGGTCGTCACCAGCAAGGTCGCGCACATTGAGCTTCAGCCACTTGACCGCGGTTGACGTGTCGTTGACCGCAGCTGGGTAAGGGTCTTCTGGAGCGAGTCGGTAGTCGACCATCACGACAACGCAGCCCGTACGCGCCGCGATCGTACGCGCGAGGCAATCGAATTCGTCGAGGGAGCCGAGAACCCACCCGCCGCCGTGAAAGTAGCCGATCACGCCGCGGAGCGCACCGTTGGGAACGAGTACACGAACTGGTAGATCTGAGCCATCGACCCGCGCGATGCGCTCTGCCCGCACCGTTTCCATGGCGGGTCCGGGACCGATCAGCTTGATCAGGGCGGCACCCCGGGCACGTGCTTCGGCTGGCGTCAGTTCATGCGTTGCCGCCGTGCGGCTAGCGAGCGCGGCCGACACGTAATCCTCCGTCGCCGTGTCCAACGTCATCCGAGATTTCCTTCACTGGCTTGTTCGCATCGATGCCGTGTACGAGCTAATGAGTATCCTGTATTATTACTCGTGGGTTGTCTAGGGTCTAAGCAACACTTGGCGTCATACGTGGACGTGGTTCGTGGAGGTGAACGGTCTTTGTCGGACGAGCTGGATTCGTATCGCGGCGAGTTAAGGAAGTGGCTCGTTGCGCACACCCCACGGCACTGGCGGGAGAAGCTGCAGGCCTCGTCGGAGGAAGAGGTTGTCGACTTCTACCAGCGGTGGACGAGACAACTGCACTCCGGCGGTCTCCTCGTCGCTCATTGGCCCCAAGAGTTCGGTGGAAGGGGCCTTGGCTTCCAGGGCCAGGTCGTTACGCAGCAGGAGTTGAGCCGTGCCGACGCGCCCCGACCTCGCCCGCTGGCAATCTCGCTGGGGCATGCAGCGGCGACCTTGATGGAACACGGCACGCCGGATCAGCAGAAGCTGATCGAGGAGATCCTCGACGGCGCCATCTTCTGCCAAGGGTTTTCGGAACCGGAAGCTGGCTCTGACCTTGCTTCCCTGCGAACTCGGGCCGAACGGCGAGGCGATGGGTACGTCATCAACGGCCAGAAGACTTGGTCGAGCTTCGGTCGCTACGCTCGATGGTGCTTGCTCCTTGCGAGAACCGACCTTGCAGCACCCAAGCATCGCGGCATCAGCTTCTTCCTCGTGGACATGGACAGTCCCGGCATCACCGTGCGTCCGATCCGGCAACCGACGGGTTCATCGGAGTTCTGCGAGATCTTCTTCGACGATGTCTTCGTGCCCGAATCGATGCGCGTGGGTGCCGAGGGCGAAGGATGGAAAATCGCCCAGACTACCCTCGTCACCGAGCGCGCGGTGCAGATGCTCGAACTCACCGAAACAATGCGTCGCTCGGTGTCGCAGCTCGTCGAAGACTCGAAGCATCTGCCCGGTCCAGGCGGCGGCCCACTGGCGGACGACGCAGGCTTCCGCAGTGATCTCGCTGGTGTGGGAATCCAGGTAGAGGTGCTTGCAGCCTTGACGGAACGGTCCCTTGCCGCGGCCGCCGCGACTGGTCAGCTCGGCCCGGCATCCTCCGTCCTGAAGGTCTTCTTCAGCGAGCTGCTTCAGAATTTCACTCGCATCGCCACGGAGGCCTCCGGGATGAGCGAAATGGGCGACACGGGTGAACCGCGGGAGGTCGGATTCCTCTCGGGTCAGCACTTCGTCGATCACCTTCGGTCCTGGACGTGGACGATCGCCGCTGGCACCAACGAAATCCAACGCAACATCATCGCCGAGCGTGTACTCGGTCTTCCCCGGGAGGCGCAGTGACTACCAGTTCCGGGGAACGCGCGGAGCTTGCCGCGGCCGTATCGCGGCTTGTGGCAGACCGGGCTCCGCTTGGCTCGATGCCCGATGTCGCATCCGGTGACACCGGCTATGACAGTTCAGTGTGGCGCGCGCTCGCTGAGTACGGCTTTCTTGGGCTGCTCGTCCCTGAGTCTTTGGGCGGGTCCGGCGCCACCTTGACCGAAGCGGCGATCGTCGCCACGGAGTTGGGGCGGCAGCTCGTGCCGGGTCCATACATCTCCAGTGCCGTTGAATCAACGACGCTGCTGGTCGCAGCCGCGGAGAACGGCGCCGATGTGGGAGAACTTCTCGCCCAGCTCGTGTCGGGAACAGAGACGTCGGCCGTAATTGGCGAGACCGCGACGCATTCTGGCGTGGTCGTGACGGGGGATGTACAGAGCGGACTGCAGCTTGACGGCGAGGTATCCGGAATCCTCGGCGCCGATTCGTCAGCCACGTTGCTGGTGGTCGTGTCGCACTCTGATGCGCTCGCGATCGTGCGTGTGCGCGCGGTTGAGGTCACCGTGACACCGATCGTACTTTCGGACGTCACGCGTCGGGCCGCGACCGTTCGCTTCGAGAGTGTGGTGATTCCCCGGGAAGATGTGCTGCTCGTCGGCGAGGCGGCGCGCGAAGCGCTGGACCTTGCCGCCGCCCGCGCCGCCGTGGCCATCGCAGCAGACTCCGTGGGCGGTGCAGCGGCAGCTCTCGTATTGGCCACGGAATATGCCAAGACGCGTCATCAGTTCGGTCGCGCGATCGGCTCCTTTCAAGCGATCAAACACAAGTTAGCAACGATGTACATCGCATCGGACTCCGCGCAGGCCGTCGCGGAGCACGCCGCGGCAAGCGTCGAGCGTGACCTGGATGGTTCGCGGCAGATCGTGCTGGCGGCGGCGGCGCACTGCACGGCGGCATACGTGGCCGTAGCGGGTGACGCGATCCAGACCCACGGCGGAATCGGATTCACCTGGGAGCACGCGTGCCATCGATACCTGAAGCGCGCTTGGCTCAATCAGGTGTCACTGGGCGGTCAACGTGCCCTGCGAGCTTCGTTTGCCGACCGCTTGTTCAATGCTCCCGGGCGCCCGTCGGGTTCGGAGGAGCCGGCGGCAAGGAGTTAATGAGCACCGCGGTCTAACCGTCACATCCTCGAAATCTTGAAACAGGACCCTGAATGCCACCAGTGGTTCACGAACGGACGGCCCATGTCACTTCCCGCGACAGTCCCCACACGACTCGACCGACGCAAGCTCGGCGAGAAAGTAGCCGACACGCTCCAGAGGGAAATCGTCTCCGGCGGATGGCAGTTGGGCACCGTGATGGGCTCAGAGTCCGACCTTCTCAGTCGACTCAAGATTAGTCGTGCAGTCCTTCGCGAGGCCGTGCGTGTTCTTGAGCATCACGGCATTGCGACCATGCGTCGAGGCCCTGGTGGTGGACTGGTGGTGACGGCGCCGGACTCGAATGCGGCGGTGAGAGCCAGCGCGCTCGTGCTCGAGTACACGAACGCAACTCCCGGGCACGTCTTCGAAGCGCGATCCGCCCTCGAACTGAAGTGCGTCGAGCTCGCGGCGGAGCGCATCAACGAGCACGGGATCATTCGCCTGCGCGCATCGCTCGATGCAGAACAGCACCGACACGAGGGTGCTTCCGGCACGCACGACTTCCACAAGACGCTCGCTGAGCTGAGCGGGAATCCCGCCTACGTGTTGTTCATCGAGATTCTGACGAACCTGACGTCCGGCAGTCGGCGCGGCAAGCGAAGCGACAAGGCGGCCTCCGACAGCAGACTCGCCCACGACAAGATTGCCGAGGCAGTCATAGCCGGGGACGTCGCCCTTGCTCGACATCGAATGCATGCGCATCTTGCAGCGATCGGCAAATGGATGAGCCCAGCGCCCGGATCGGCAGTGCACTGAGCGCCACCATCTGAGCGAAGAGGCCTGAAGTTCGAATCTGCTCAGGCGACGGTCACCACAACCTTGCCCATCGCCTGGCCGTCAGCGACGCGAGCCAACGCCTCGCTCACTCGCTCCAGTGGGACCACGAGGTCGATGGCTGGCCGCCAACCGCGGCGCATTAGATCGCCCATACCTGCAAGGCCGTCCGCTATCACTTGCGGTTCCAGCTCCCGCAGGGTCCGCACGTCGACCCCCGTCACATGCAGACCTTTGACAAGCACCAGATTGAGTGGCAACTGCGGCACCGCGCCTGAAGCGAACCCGACAACGACGAACGAGCCACCTCGCCGGAGTGCACGCAGTGCAGGTATCGAACACGAGCCACCCACCGGATCAATGACAAGTTCGACACCGGACGGGAAAAGGGTACGAAGTTGCTCGCGGAGGTCTTCGGCTCTGTAGTCGATGACGTCGTTAGCGCCCTGTTCGGTCACAAACCGGGCCTTGGCGGGACTACTGACAACGCCCACCACATGAGCGCCCATCAGACGCGCCATTCCAACCGCGGCTGAACCAACCCCGCCTGCCGCACCGAGCACGACGACGACATCCCCAGGTTTCACCTTCCCGATCGTCACCAGCGAGTGATACGCGGTTGTTCCTGTGGCACCGAATGCGGCCGCCTGTATCCAGTCGAGCTCAGGCGGAGCGGCGCGAAGGCGGCCAACTGGGGCGCACACCTGCTCGGCGAAGGCACCTACGAAAGCCGATCCGGCCACTCGATCGCCTACGTCGAACCCCGTTACCGCATCTCCAACCGAGACCACGACGCCCGCGAACTCTGAACCAGGTGTGAACGGCGGCTCCGCAGACAGTTGGTACCCGTTGTTCATGACGAGAAGATCCGGGAAGTTCACCGCGGAGGCATGAACCTGGATGAGGACCTCGTCCGCGGTCGGTACTGGCGTGGGCAGCTCGCGAATCTTGACGTCGTCCGGCCCGCCGAAAGCCTCGAGCCATGCTGCTTTCATGACGTGAACCTCCAGCGTCAAGTCAACTATGAGGATCCTGAAACGCCAAGGTCCTTCCAGCCAGCGTTGTCGGCACGGATCAAATCCGCCGCCCGCTCGGCGATCATGATCGTCGGTGCGTTCGTGTGGCCGCTCATCAGCGTCGGCATAACCGACGCGTCGACGACTCGCAGGCCCTCGACACCATGGACGCGCAGACGTGGGTCCACGACAGCCATCTCGTCGGTGCCAATCCGGCACGTGCCGATCGGGTGTTCGCCGCGCCAGCTGTGCGAGCGGAAGTAGGTCTGCCACTCGCTGTCGCTCTCCACAGACGGGCCTGGAAGCATCTCTCCCACGACATACGGGCGCATCGCATCTGCCGAGAAGATGGACCTCGTGAGTCGACACACCGCCGTCAGGTCGGCGATGTCGCGCTCGTCGGCAAGGAGTTCATGCTGGATCACCGGCTTGTCATTGGGATCGGACGAGCGCAACACCACCCGGCCTCGTGCACGCGGATGGCTGACCGAAGGAAGGGCCATCACGGACGAGATCTTCATCGGCTTGAGTTCGTGCACGTCGTGTCGGTACTTCACGCCTTCGCCTGCGTCCTCGGCCGGTGCATCCCCGGACAGGCCGAGCGGGCCGAAGATGATCTCGTAGTCCGGCCTCTCAGTATCGTCGTCGAAAGCGCCGAACACGAGCGAGTGGGCGGCCGCGGTGGTTACGGCACCCCTTCCGCGTACGACGAAGTCAAGGCCGTGCTTGAGAACGCCCTTGAGTGTGAGTTCCCTGTTGATCGTGGGCACGTTAACCGTGAAGATCATCGTCGAGTAAATGTGCTCCTGCAGGTTCTCGCCGACTCCCGGACGATCCACGATCACGGCAATGCCATGTTGCTTCAGGACATGTGCCGGCCCCACGCCCGAGAGCATGAGCAGCTTCGGCGTCGCGATAGCGCCCGTACTCACGATGACCTCGCGCCGAACGTTGACGCGGAAGCTGCGGTTTTTCCGACGGAACTCCACCGCGACAGCGCGGCCGTCTTCGATCACGACTCGAGTGACTTGAGCGTGCGTGAGCACCGTCAGATTGCGTCGGTGTCGGATGGGCGCGAGATACGCGCGGGCGGTGCTGTTTCGCCAGCCACGTCGCTGCGACAGTTGTGAATAGCCGACACCGATTTGGCTCTCGCCGTTGTAGTCGGGATTGAACGGCAAGCCGCGCTGCTGCGCTGCCTCGATGAACGCGTCTGTCAGGCGGTGCTTGACCCGGCCGAAGGAGGCCCGGATCGGGCCTTGCCCGCCGCGGAGCCGGCTCGCGCCGCCTTCGAAACGCTCGCTCTTGCGCAAGCTCGGCAGCACGTCAGCGAAGCTCCAGCCTTCGGCACCCAGCTTTGCCCACTCGTCGTAATCCGCCGCGTTTCCGCGAGTCCAAACCTGGCCGTTGATGGAACTAGAGCCGCCCAGCACCCTTCCTCCACCCCAATGTTCAACGATTCCGTTGCGAGAGGGGTCTGGGTCCGCCGTGTACTGCCAGTTGTACTTGTCCGCGTTGAGCTTAGGGAAACCGGCAGGAACACGGATAAATGGGCTGTAGTCCTCACCGCCTGCTTCGAGCACGAGAACCCGACGCTGCGCGTCCTCACTCAATCGGCGTGCCAGTACGCAACCAGCCGATCCCGCGCCGATGACGACGAAGTCCCACTGCAGCGATTCCACGTCCATGCCATGAACCTTTCTCAACGAACACCAGTCAATCCGGAGTTCAGAAACAGTATCCTGAAATCCTCCAAAGTTGGAAGACATGCCAAGCTCAATGCGCGGCCAGTCAGCCTTCCGCCTTTGCACCCTTCACACGATCAAGCCCTCGACCAAGACGCGAGCAACGAATTCGTCACGAGGCCTTGAGCTGTGATTCAGGATACTCTATTGTCGCACGAGATCCAGAATGTGTCACCCACCACACCCACTACAAGGGAGTCAGTCATGCACAAGTTCCGGGTGGTTTCAGCAACAGCTGCCGCCGCATCGTTGTTGCTTCTCACCGCATGTAGCAGCAGCAAGACGGATTCAAGCGGCACCCCCGCGACTTCGTCGGGCGGTTCAAACGCCCCCATCAAACTGCTCGTGATCAGCCAGTTGCAGGCAGCCGCATTTGCCTTCCCCGAGATCGCCGACGGCGCAAAGGCCGCGGCAGCATCGATCAACGCCGCCGGTGGAGTGAATGGCCATCAAATCCAGGTCGATGCGTGCAACGACCAGGGCGACCCGAACGTGGCGTCCACCTGCGGTCGCACCGCGGTGCAGGGTGGCTACGCCGCGGTAATCAATCCGACGACGTTGTACGCGGCTTCCTTCATGCCGCTCCTCGAAGCTGGCAAGGTCCCGGCACTCTCCGCTCCGCTCACGGGCCCGGACTTCACCAGCCCGGTGTCCTTCCCCATCGCCGGAGGTAACCCGCTCGATTACGGCGGCGTCGGATTCATCGCGGCCAAGAACGGCTGCATGACAGGTGGCGTCATTCGTGACACGAAGGCTGCGGTAGATCAGTCGACCGCAGCGATCGTGAAGGGCTTCGCCGCAGGCGGCGGTACGCCGGTCTCCACGGTCGTGAAGGCTGCAGGGGACTCCGCGGATTTCTCCGCCCCCGTCTCGCAGATCGTGTCGTCCAATGTGAAGTGCCTGCTTCTGGCTGAACCGCCGGCTGCACTCGCCAAGATCGTGGGCGCAGTGCGGCAGAGCGCAAAGGCGACGATGCCCATCTACACGCTCGGAGCGGCCTTCCCTCAGATTCTCGTGAAATCGCTCGGCAAGGCAGCGGACGGCGTCATGCTCGCCGACAGTGTGGCGATCCCGAGCCAGTCCACCACCCCGACGTTCTGGGCCGACATGACGAAGTACGCACCGAACGCCGAGAAGTCGGGTCAGGCACTGCTTGCGTGGGCCGCGGTCCAGACCGTCAAGCAAGTCGCTGCCAGCGCAAACGCCTATGACCACGCCAGCCTGCTCGCTGCGCTCAGTAACGCCAGCAACATCACAGTCGAGGGGTTGGCTCAGTCGCTGAATTTCTCGACGCCCAACTCGAACAAAGACGTCGCCCGTATCTTCGCCACGTCAGACTTCGGCTACGTCGTCAAGGATGGTCAGTACTCCCCGCTGTTCGACGGCAAGCCTTTGGATGTGTCCGCGGTTCTGAAGTAGCACATGGCGCCCGGTGTGCCTCGCTAGTTCGAGGCACACCGGGCTCATTTCATGAATCGATCGGACGCGGCGCCCAGGCGCTCGGCATCGGCGAGCCGTGGCATCGTCCGCTCGGAGACGCTGCCGTCCGCTCGTCCTTCATCGAAGGTCGATGGATGACACGATCAGACTCAGCCTTCGCGGAGCTTCTGCCAAACCCGCTGACGATAGGCGTCGTCGTCCAATTCCGAACGCTGCTCAAGCAGCGCTGCCGCTTCTGAACCGACCGTATGCCGGCTGAAGGGCCTTGTCTCAGTCTCGAACAGGTCAACGATGGCCGTCGCGACCTCCCCCGGCGTGGACACCCTCGAACTGTGGGATGCGGTCCGCAACTTGACCCACATGTCATTCAGTGTGCGATAAGGCTCGAGGTCGCTCGAGTACGTCGCGCGGTTCTCCGGAAAGTTGCTCGCCACTGCACCAGGCGACACGATGATGACGCGCGCTGCGGTGTCTTCCAGTTCAAACGCAAGCGACTCGAACATCAGCTCGACGGCTGCCTTCGAACTCCCGTAGATACCGGTGAGTGGCCGCGTTGCCCTGGCCGCTGGCGAGCTGACGTAGTAGATGGTGCCCTCGCCCCTAGCCCGCAGTGATGGAAGCAGAGCCTTGGTGATGCGGAGCGTCCCGAAGACATTGACGTCGTAGATTCCCTGAATCGCTGACATCGGCACGACTTCGAGGGGGCCATGTAAACCACTGCCCGCGTTGTTGACGACCACATCGACTGGCTCGAGGCTTTCCACAAGTGCAGCGACGTCGTCATCGCTGGTGACGTCGAGCTGCCGACGCTCGGCAACGTCAAGGTCCGCCAGTGGTTCCAGCGTTCGCGCCGTCGCAACGACCTCGTGTCCGCGTCGAGTGAACTCGAGCGCAGCGGCGCGCCCTATACCGCTACTGCAACCGGTGACGAGAACCCTTGCCATACGCCACAACCTTTCTTCAAGGGTAAAGAGTATACTTTAATTGGACAACTCGTCTACGGAGGAGCGGCTCTGCTTTGCAAAAAAGGATGCTGTATAGCGTGCGCTGTTCGGAACCCTAGATCGGTCGAGACGGCGGCGGTCCAGCGGAGGTGAAGGTCGTTCCCGGTGGATCCGACGCCCACGGCGCGGGTTGTTCCCAAGTCTCTTCGAAGACCAGCTCTTGTAGGGGCAGACGGCGTACCGCACCATGCCTGCCAGCGGGCCGACCAATGGTGATCGTCGCACAGAGCGCTGTTGACTGCGGTATGGCCAGCAGCGCCCGCAACTCAGGGTCGACGTTGTTGTGAAACATGGTCATCGCTCCCCCATATCCATAGGCGCGCGCGGCAAGGAGCAGGTTCTGGCAGGCGGGATAGACGCTGGCACCCTCGGTGTACTCCGGCGCGCGATACCTGTTCAGGCAGGCAAGTACGAGGATGGGCGTCGAGGCAAAGTGGTCGACATAGTGCTGCATTGTCACGGCGAATCGTGCTTTTGCCGTGCCGTGATCGCTGCCTGATCCGGCGTCGTAGCCATCGCGAGCCCGCTTCGCATCCCACGCGGCTTGTGCGCCTTCGGCGATCAACTGTTTTGCTTGCACCGCGAGTGGCCCGCTGCGCAGGACGAGGAACCTGAAGGGCTGCCGGTTCGATCCACTTGGTGCGCGTGTTGCTGCAAAGAAGATGTCGCGTAGGACATGATCTGGCACCGGATCGTCGGTGTACCGACGAATCGTGCGGGTCGACAGCATCCCATCGATCAGCGATGTGGAGGTTGACTGGACGTCCGTCTCCGCCAACTGCTTCATCGTCGCTCCTCGTTCGTGACCTCATCGCTGCGGTGTTTCGACATACAACATTCGGCGCTGTTCGACGGCCACACACTCTTGACTTCCGACGCAATTGAGGATACTCTTTTCCTGCTTGTTAAAGGAGGCATGTGATGAGGTCATCACCAGAAACCAGCCTTGTCGGCCCGTCGAGCCGTGCGCTCGCCGAAGCTGCCCAGCGAGTGTATGACGCCGAGATTGCCCTGCACATCGCACGCCAGGCCGGAGTCGATCAATGGATCACGGCCGCGTATGACCGCCTGCACGAGGCGCTGATCGAACACACCGCCGCACGCCGTGCCGCTGAAACCTGGCCGGTCGCGAGCTGACGTTGCATCATCACGTCACCGACCGCCCTTCTCCAGTGCGGTGGACAGCTGATGCGCGGCACGCCGAAGAAGTTTTCCAAGTTCCGGTTGCCGATCAGGTGCGAAGCGGCGTTCGACGCCCGTAATCGTCAGGGCGCCCACGGGGCTCCCCATCCGATCCAGCACTGGCGCTGCCATACCCCAGCTACCCTCGACGATGAGACCGGGGTTTACTGCGAAGCCCCGCTCCCGCGCCTCGGCCACCCGTTCACGTATCGCGGCCGGTGAGTGCGGTTGGCCATACTCCGACGTCAGGTCCGAGCCGTCCAGGTACGCGTCCACTTGTGCGTCCGGCAAGAAGGCAAGGATCGCGAGACCCGCGGATGCAACGCCTAGCGGAAATCGAATCCCTTCGTACAGCACATGTGACCGCAGCGGAAAGCTGCCTTCCTGCTGCAGCAGGCACACCGTTTCATAGCCGCGACGGATCGAGTAGAACGCGCTTTCCTCGGTCACCGTCGAAAGGTGCCGAACTACCGGCTGCGCCGCCGCGGATACGTCGTATCGAGAACCGGCGGTTGACGCGAGAATGTAGATCTCCGGTCCCAATACCCAGCGACCGTCGCGCCCTCGGTCGGTCAGGCCCTCATCGATCATGGCGCTCAGCAGACGGTGTGCGGTGGGCCTGGCCAAGCGTGCGTCGCGGGCGATTGCGGCCGTTGTCCCACCGCCCGGTTGGTGTTTGGCCACGGCGTGTAACAACGCCATGATTCGCGACACCACGCTCACCGACTGCTCCACGAGAAAGAGTGTAGATGTGCTGTCCACTGACTGAACGCTTTGATGGTTCACGACTCACAGACCGAGTATTTCCGTGCAATACAGCGTCCGTTTATTGACGCACTCGCGCGACAGGCTTTGACTCGTTCGCTATGGACAAGGTTGCTGGCAATCCTGGCGAGGCCGTTGCGGATATCCACTCTGGCGCTTCGATCGCCGTAGGTGGCTTTGGGTTGTGCGGCATACCGACGGTGTTGATCAACGCCCTGCTCCATCTGGGCGTCAAGGACCTTGAGGCCGTTTCGAACAACTGCGGAGTGGACGACGCCGGCCTCGGTTTGCTCCTGCGCGAAGGTCGGATTCGGAGCATGACCTCGTCATATGTCGGTGAGAACAAGGAGTTTGCGCGCCAGTACCTCGCGGGCGAGCTCGAGGTTGAGCTCACGCCGCAGGGAACGCTGGCAGAGCGCCTGCGCGCGGGCGGATCAGGCATCCCTGGCTTCTACACCGCGACTGGTATCGGGACTCAGGTGGCAACAGGCGGACTTCCTTGGAAGTACGACGAACACGGCGGCGTCGCGATTGCTTCGCCCGCGAAGGAGACGCGGAAGTTCGGCGACCGGGAGTACATCCTGGAACAGGCGATCATCTGCGACTTCGCGCTTGTCCGCGCATGGAAGGGCGATCGCCACGGCAATCTCGTGTTCAGAAAGTCTGCGCGAAACTTCAATCCCCTTGCTGCGATGGCAGGACGTATCACCATCGCCGAGGTCGAGGAGCTCGTCGAACCCGGCGACCTCGATCCCGACAGCGTGCATACGCCTGGTGTCTTCGTGCATCGCGTGGTCGCCTTGACCGCCGACGAAGCCGCTACAAAGCGGATCGAGAAGAGGACGGTGCGGGCGTAATGGCATGGACACGCGAAGAGATGGCAGCGCGCGCAGCGCGGGAACTTACCGACGGCGCCTACGTCAACCTTGGCATCGGACTTCCCACACTGGTTCCGAACTTCGTCGATGACGGTGTCGAGGTAGTTCTTCAATCGGAGAACGGAATTCTCGGTGTCGGACCGTATCCCGCCGATGACGAGGTCGATCCCGACCTCATCAACGCCGGGAAGGAAACCGTGACCATTCGTGACGGTGCGTCGTACTTCGATTCAGCGACCAGCTTCGCCATGATTCGAGGAAGCAAGATCGACATCGCGATCCTGGGCGCGATGCAGGTTTCGGTCCGCGGCGACATCGCCAACTGGATGATCCCCGGCAAGATGGTCAAGGGCATGGGTGGCGCGATGGATTTGGTCCATGGCGCTAGGCGCGTGATCGTCCTGATGGAGCACTGCGCGAAGTCCGGTGAATTCAAGATCGTCAATGAGTGCTCGCTGCCGCTGACGGGCCGCCGCGTGGTGCAACGAATCATCACCGACCTGGCGGTGATGGACGTAACGGATGACGGCCTGCAGTTGGCGGAGCTCGCGCCGGACGTCCGCGAAGAAGAGGTCAGGGCGAAGACTGAACCGCCGCTACTTTCTCTCCGCGCGGCGCAAGCCGCACAAGCGCTATGAGTGAGGCACGTCCGCCGGGGAGATCCGTGCTGCAGCGCGGACTGTGGTTCGAGGAATTCGAGGTCGGCACCGTCTACGCCCACCGACCCGGCAGGACAGTCACCGAAGCCGACAACGTCTTCTTCACGACGTTGACGATGAACACCCAGGCGCTGCATCTCGACGCTCACGCAAGCGCCAATCTGGAGCCCTTCCATGACCGCTTGGTCAACTCTATGTTCACATTGTCGACCTTGGTCGGCCTTTCGGTGGCACAGCTGACACAAGGCACCATCGTTGCCAACCTCGGCTTCTCCGACATCAGCTTTCCTGAGCCGGTCCGACACGGCGACACCTTGTACGCCGAGACGCTTGTGCTCGGCAAGAGAGCATCGGCGAAACGTCCGGGCGAAGGTGTCGTGACGCTCGAGCACGTTGCCAGGAATCAGCATGGAACTGTGGTTGCGAAGGCCGTTCGCGCGACTCTGGTCCGCATGCAACCGGCAGAGGATGCTGCATCGTGAGTTCGTGGACTCCGGGGCCGGCATGGCTGTTCTGCCCTGCGGATCGTCCGGACCGCTACCGCAAGGCCCTCATCGCTGCCGACATTGTGATACTCGACCTCGAAGACGCTGTGAAGCCGTCCGCCCGAGAAGCGGCACGTGATGCGGTGCGGGCGATGGCACGTGAAGGCGCGCTCGATCCTGATCGCACCGTCTTGCGCATCAATGGTGGCGATACCCAAGACCACACCCACGACCTCACCCTGCTTACCGAGGTCGGCATCGACCGGGTGATGCTGGCCAAGAGCGAGGATCCGCAAGTCGTGGAGCAGGTTCGCCGCGACGTCGTCTTGTTGGTGGAGACGCCCCGGGGCATCGCCCGAGCTTCCACACTCGCCGCGTGCGCCAACGTGGTGGCCCTCATGTGGGGAGCGGACGATCTTGTCGCCGGTCTCGGCGGCACCAGCAGCCGCCACGCCGAAGGCCACCGCCAAGGCACCTATCGCGACATTGCTCGACACGCCCGATGCACAGCGCTCATCGCCGCAAAGAGCAATGAGCTTCTGGCGATAGATGCTGTCCACATGGACCTCAGCGACAGTGACGGCCTCGCAACGGAGTGCGAGGATGCCGTAGCGAGCGGATTCGACGCGACCGCTGCAATACACCCATCGCAAGTCCCGACTATTCGATCCGCCTTCATGCCCACCCAAAACCAGGTCGATTGGGCGACACGACTGCTCGCCCATGCTGGCGACGACCGTGGTGTGACGACCTTTGACGGCCGGATGGTGGACGGACCGATCTACTCGCAAGCGGAACGCGTCCTGCGCCTGGCCTCTGCGACCAATCCTCAAGATGGAGCCTGACAAGGTCACGTGCGAGCAGCCGGCTTCGGCGCAACGCTCATTGACCGTATGTGTAGAGCCGGTAGCGGTGACACCACCGCAACGCTACGGCTGGCATTCTGCGCGCCCGGGGACGTCGGAACCTATCGCTTGCGCTTGTTGAAATACGCGGCGAGTTCGTCGTAGTTACCGCTCTGATTCGAAAATTGGACGTAGTTGCGAGCCGTCTCCATCCAGCCGCTCACTGACGGACGAGTGTTCTTGATCCCGTCCAGCAGGTCCGCTTGACCGATGGGGCGTAAGACACCGTCCCTGATCGTCGCTTCCATCGCTTGCTCTGCGGCATGTTCGCAGATCAATGCGATGTCCGCGCCGGAGCGTCCTTCCGTTGCCTTGGCAAGCTTGTCGAGGTCCAAACCGGAGCTTGGCCGGGAGGCGAGTTTGAGCTCGAAGATCGTTCGCCTCGCGTTGACATCGGGTGGAAGCACCAGCACCGATCTGTCGAAACGTCCCGGCCTGATCAGGGCTGAGTCGACGTCCCACGGATGGTTGGTGGCCGCTAGAACGAACACGCCTTCGTTATCGGTGCTGGCACCATCGAGTTCGGCGAGGAATTGGTTCACGACGCCGCGCATCGCTGCGCCACCGCCGCGCAGCTGCGAACGTGAGCGTCCTAGAGCGTCGATCTCGTCGAAGAACAAGAGGCATGGACGATTGCGTCGGGCCCACTCGAAGACGGTCGCGAGGTTGCGCTCGCTGCTCCCGATCCACATGTCAAGGATGTCGCTCAAGCCGACTTCGTAGAAGCTCGCCCCGAGTTCGCCGGCTAATGCGCGGGCCACGTAAGTCTTGCCACAGCCGGGCGGACCCCACAACATCAGGCCGCCGCGCAGCGACTTGCCGAACTGCGAGGTCAGCTCGGGGTTTCGCAGCGGGGCAAGAAATGACAACTCCAGACGTCGCTTGACCTCGTTCATGCCGGCGACGTCGGCGAGAGTTATCGACGGCCGACTGGTCGTTCCGATCTCGGGTTCGCTCGGGGGGACGGAGTCGCCCCAGCGCCGAAGTAGCTCATCCGCTGTATCTGGGGCGTACTCCTGACCGTCTGGCGTGATCCGGCCGTGGCCCTCGGGGGCGGACTTGATGACCGCTGATGGTGGCGGGGCATCAGACATCGCATCGGCTAGCCGACGATAATTACCTGCCTGCTCATCCATACCAAGTGCGAGTGCTGCTGCTGCTCCGACGCGCAGGGCCGAGACATCTGCGGGATTGTTCCCGATGATGCGCACCGTATGGGCTAACGCGTCGTCGGGACGTCCCGCTTGGACGAGCAGTTCGGCGAGATGGAGGCGGAGTGCATCGTTTTCGGGCGCGGCCGCCAGCGCGGACTCCAGCGCTTGAATCACTGATGGATCGACAGGCATCTCCGAAACGTACTCCCCACGTTAAAGTCACTGACGACTACGAGAGGATCAACAACATGGCGGAAGGCAGCGAGTATCGAGCTCGGGCCAGTGCTCTACTCGCGCTCAACCGGCCAGCCGAAGCGGAAGCTGTCGCCCGCCAGGGACTCGTTAAGGAGCCGGAAAATTCAGCCTTGTACGCAGTGCTCGGGCGTGCTCTTGCCGGCCAGGAACGATTCGCAGAAGCTCGGGAGGCAACAGAGCAGGGGCTGTCGCTGAACCCCGATGACCTGGACGCCCTTGCCGTCCTGTCGCTCGCGGCAAACCGCCTCAACGACCGGAATACCTCGCTCGCAGCAATCGGCCGGGCGGTCCAGTTGGCGCCCGGCTGGGACGCGGCTCACCGGCAACGTGCGGCAACACTTCAATCCTGGGGTCGGCACGTCGAAGCGCTCGACGCCGTTGATCGCGCCGTGTCCCTCAACCCGATGGAGGCCGAGAACCATGTCACCCGCGGTGCAATCCTCGTTCATCTGCGTCGATACGACGAGGCGCGGCTCGCCCTCGACACCGCCCTGGCGCTAGACCCCGAGCAGCAAGATGCGCATCGGATAGCCGGCCTGCTCGCCCTTCGGACCGGCCCGGCGCATTCGGAAAGACCGCTGCGTGAGGCACTCCGGCTGGATCCCCAGGATCAAACCGCGCGGTCCGCGATGAACGTGGCGATCAAGGCCCGCAACCCGGTGTACCGAGCACTGTTGCTGTATGCCGAGTGGCTCCGTGGTCAAGCACCATTCGTGCGAGGTCTGGCATCGGTGGCGCCGTTGCTTCTCATTCGTGTCGGAATCCTCGTTCACACCCAACCGATCAGAGGTCTTGCCTACGCCATCGGGGGTGCCTTCATCGTCATCACCTGGTCGGTGAACCCGGTGCTCGCACTTACGATGCTCGCTTCGCGCCACGACCGCATGTTCCTCGACAAACGCGAGAAACGAAGTGCGCTCGCGTTCCTGTTCTTCGGGCTCGCGGCGGTCACCTGCCTAATCCTCAGTGCAGCGATTCAGGAGAACGTCCTGATCCCGGCTGGCTTCGGCTACATTCTTTGGGCCTTCGCAACGGGAGGCGTCCATGAGCTGGACCCAAAGCGTGAACGCATCGTCGCCATCGTCGCCGGCGTGGCAATCGCGGCCGGCCTCGGGTCCGGAATCGTCTTTCGAACCGGCCGGGAGAACCTGGCTACCTGGCTCGAAGCGGTCGTCCTGGTCTCCGGCATCCTCGCCGTTTGGTACGTCATGATTGCTTCGCGGACGAAGGGCAAACGACGTTCGATTCGCCGTTCCTGACCACAGGATAGATCCGGGTCAATCCCGTTGAACCAGGATGTAGGAGCGTTCACTGGGGTGTTCCCCGTTGGGAATGGGGGTTCGATCCAGCCGCGCAATCCGTCTCAGGCCAGCATCGGCCAACAACTCGATCTCCACCGACGGATCCAAGAAATGAAAGGTTAAATCGATCGGCTGGCCCCACCAGTCGAACATCCGCCGATTCTCCCCCGCCCCACTGTCGGCGTCCCGGACGTGGAATCCGATCAGCGCGATACCACCGGGTGAAAGCACCCGAGCAAACTCTTCGTAGGCCCGACGGCGATCCGGCTCGGCCAGGTGAATCACGCTGTATAACGCCACCACGGCCGCGGCGACACCCGAGCGCACAGGCACCGCGGTCATGTCGGCCACCGCTGACCGAAGGCCGGACGAAGGGTCATTGGCGAGCTGACACATGGCCGGCGAGAGATCAAGTCCGACACAGCTCGCGCCGCGCGCGGACAGATACCGCGACACATGTCCAGGTCCACATCCCAGATCGAGGACCAAGCCCGAACCGGCCAACTCGGCGATCGCATCCAACAGGGCCCGGTCCAACGGCTTGCCCTGCAACTCACGGCCAATTTCCTGCGCGTATCGCTGCGCTATACGGTCATAGCTAGGCCCGATACCGTCGATGTCAGACACCATTACACGGTAAACCGAAGTGGGGATGTGAGCTCGTGGGAAGCACCGAAGATCGCGACGGGGTTTCCCTGACCAACCTCGATGAGGAATTGTTTCCTTCGGCTGGAGCTACCAAACGGGATCTCGTCGAGTACCTCGACGCGATGTCGGACCGCTTCATACCCGTCTTGAGGGATCGCCCGCTGTCAGTGCAACGGGTACTGCGGGGACAACGTCCCTTCATGCAGAAGAACCTTCCGAAATACACGCCAGATTGGGTGGAGCGAATCCCGATCTGGGCCGAGTCGTCGCATCGCGAGGTGACCTATGCCCTGTGTAACGACCGAAGGACGCTGCTGTGGCTGGCTAACCAGCGCGCGGTCGAGTTCCACCCGACGCTGTGGCGCATCGAGGACCCTGATCGCCCGACCGCCCTGATCCTGGACATCGATCCGCCCGAGGGCGACTCCTTCCCGCGAGCCGTGCAGGCTGCGCGCCTGGTCCGCACGGCGCTGCATGATGCAGGGCTGGAATGCACCCTCAAAACCAGTGGTGCCAAAGGTCTGCACGTGCTCGTGCCGATCACTGGCGTCAGTACCGAGCAGGCTGCCGCGGCGACCCGCGCCTTGGCAGCCAGAGCCGAACAGTTGGATCCTGAGGTGGCTACTACCGCGTTTGTCCGCGAGGAACGACACGACAAGGTCTTCCTCGACTCCACCCGCGCCGGTGGTGCGACCTTGGCCGCGCTGTACAGCCCGCGTATCCGACCCGGAGTCCCCGTGTCGTTTCCGTTGCCGTGGGAGGCGCTCGAGGATATCGTGCCCTCAGACTTCACCATCAAGACCGCGCCCGCTCTTCTCGCCCAGCTTCAGCCCGATTCTGCCGCTGATCACCCCGCAGAGCTGGTTCAATCGCTACCAGCTGACCTGATCGAACAGGGGCGCGGGATTCCCATCGCTCGCGTCCAGGCCATGCACGAGGGCAAGCGGCGAGCGCGCGCTAGGCGGAACGCCGATGCGGACAAAGAAGACATCGCGCCCGCCCCTCCTTCCGATCCTGGCTAAGCACGATTGTCGGACTGTTGCCGGCGAGGCGAAGCTGGCAGTATCGCCTGCTACATCATCGCTTCAGGGCACAGGGGACCCCGATGGCTTTCCGCGAGCCGCATCTCGACGGCGCTACCGCTTTCGGGTCGGATGGCGCCCGCACCTTCGCCTTCTTCACCTCAGCCGGTGCGTTTGAGGTGTGGTCAGCCCTCACCGACCACGAGCAGACCACGAAGTATCTGTATGGAATGTCCCTGCATTCGGAGTGGGTTCCGGATGCGGAGATCCAGGTTCGCGTGCAGGACCAGGTGCCCTTGCAGGGTCAAGTCCTCTGTGCATGGCCACATCGGAGGCTGTCGTATTTTCTGCATGCCCCCGATGCCTCACCGGTGTATCTGACCTGGCTCATCAGGCCGCATCCATCCGGGGCGGTGTGTCGACTGACTATCGATGAAGCTGAGGAGGGTGACGGGTCGGTCGATCTGGAGGATGTGTGGTTACCGATTCTTGATGCGCTGCAACGGCATCTAGCCAGCCGACCCGCCTGAAAGGCGTTGTTCTACTTACCGACCCACACAGACTTGGTATTGCAGAACTCCCGAATCCCGTTCGCGGCAAGCTCGCGTCCGTAGCCTGAGGCCTTCACGCCACCGAATGGCAGTTCCGGGTAAGAGGTCACGTTGCCGTTGATGAAGACCATGCCCGATTCGCAATCACGCACGAAGCGCTCACGCTCAGAGGCGTCCTGAGTCCACACGTTAGCCCCCAAACCGAAGGGGGTCGCGTTGGCCACCCGCACGGCCTCGTCGACGTCGGCCACGCGATAAATGGTTGCGACGGGGCCGAACACCTCTTCCTGATCAATCCTCATCTCAGCCGTGATGCCCGTGAGCACGGTAGGCGGATAGAACGCTCCGGCGCCGGAAGGGACTTCTCCCCCGCACAACACCCTGGCGCCAAGCTTCACAGCCTCTCCGACAAGGGCGGCGACCTCCTCGCGCTGGCCGATCGAAGACAGCGGCCCGATATCGGTTGAGGCATCCATCGGATCGCCGACAGTCAGGGCCGACATGTTTTGCACGAACAGCCGCTCGAACTCATCGGCCACCGACTCGTGAACGATGAATCGCTTGGCAGCAATGCACGACTGCCCGTTGTTCAGGCAGCGCGCTGTCACCCCAACCTGGGCCGCACGCGCGAGATCGGCTGACGGCATCACAATAAAGGGGTCACTACCTCCCAGCTCGAGAACCAGCTTCTTGGTCACGCTTCCCGCGGCCTGGGCGACGGATTCACCAGCCGCATTGGATCCGGTCAGCGTCACCGCGACTACGCGTTCGTCGCGAATGATGGCCGCAACCTTGCCTGAGGAGATGAGCAGTGTCTGGAACGCACCTCGCGGGAATCCCGCCCGAAGGAACAAATCCTCGATGTACAGGGCAGTCTGCGGCACGTTGGATGCGTGCTTCAACAGACCTACGTTGGCCGCCATCAGGGCTGGAATCGCAAAGCGCATCGCCTGCCACAGCGGGTAGTTCCAGGGCATGACCGCGAGCACGGGGCCGAGCGGTTGATAGCACACATAGGCATCACTGGCCCCGATTGCCGCCGCATCGGCCGGCTCGGTGGAGAGGAACGTCTCGGCATTGTCAGCGTAGAAACGACACGCCTTGGCACTCTTTTCGACCTCTTGACGAGCGCTGGCGAGCGTCTTGCCCATCTCGGTGGTCAGAATTTCAGCGAGCCTGTCTCGCTCCTCATCCAGCAGTTGGCCGGCCGCGAGCATCCACTCGGAGCGCTGCGCAAAGGTGGTCAGGCGAAAGCTCACGTAAGTCGATGCGGCCAGAGCGAGCTTCTGTTCGATCTCGGTGTCGCTGAGCTCATCGAAGGACTTCATCGATTCACCGGTGGCTGGATTAATCGTTGCGATACCCATTACTCGATCCTCCCACCGGGGCGCGGCGAGTGCATCAATCAGGCGTACTTCGTGGCAAGCCGACCTGGACCGGGCGGGTACCAATTCATCGATCGACCGATGAGCTTTTCCGGGCCCACCCGTTGTATGGATGCAAGCAAAACCAGGCGACGGAGGCGGTAGCGATGGGACTGTTGGACGGCAAGAACGCAATCATCTACGGCGGTGGCGGCAGCATCGGATCGGCTATCGCCCGCGCCTTCGCCCGAGAAGGCTGTGCCGTGTATCTGGCCGGACGAACCGCAGCTTCGCTGCAGGTACTGGCCGACGACATCCAGGCCGGCGGAGGTCAGGCCCACCCCGCGGTGGTCGACGCCTTGGACGAGACGGCGGTCCAGGCCCATGTCGCCGCCGTCCTCGAACAAGCCGGCAGCCTCGATGTCTGTCTCAACCTGATCAAAAGAGGCGACGTTCAAGGCACGCCCCTTATCGACATGAGCACCGGTGATCTCATGCGGGCAGTGGATCAGGGTCTGCGATCTAACTTCATCACGGCACGGGCCGCCGCTCGCTGCATGTGTCGTCAGGGTCGCGGGGTGATCCTGCACCTGAACAGTGCTTCGGGAGCCGGTGCGATGCCGGGCATGGGCAGCACCGGACCGGCCGACGCGGCGATAGAGACCTTCATGAGATATCTGGCCGCTGAGGTCGGGCCGGCCGGCGTCCGCGTATGCGGCATCTGGACGGCAGGGGTCGAGGAGACCCTGACTGAGGAGAAGATTATCGAGGTGAGCGGCCCCAACGGTCCGTCGGCCGTCTCGGCCAGGGAGCTGATCGCGGGAATGTCGGTCCTGCGCCGCACTCCGAGGTTGGCCGAGGTCGCCGAAGCGGCTACGTTCCTAGCCTCTGACCGAGCAGCCGGTATCACCGGCAGTATGACCAATGTGTCCGCCGGCCTCGTGCTGCGCTAGAAGAACTGGAGCTTGACATGAAGTATGCGCTGGAACTAGTGGTCGTCCCCGTCTCGGATGTGGACCAGGCCAAGCAGTTTTACATAGACAAGGTCGGCTTCACGCTCGACAACGATCATCGCGGCGGCGATCAGGACTTCCGAGTGGTACAGCTGACCCCACCCGGGTCAGCCTGCTCGATCGCTATCGGCAACGGAATCACCGATAGCCGTCCCGGTACCTACAAAGGCATGCATCTGGTGGTCGATGACATCCAGGGCGCGCACACGGAATTAACCGATCGTGGTGTGACGGTCAGCCCGATCCGTCATATGGGACCGGCCGGTTGGGTACCCGGCCCCGACCCCAGCCACGCCGATTTCAACTCCTTCGCCGACTTCGCCGATCCGGACGGAAACGTCTGGGTCCTTCAGGAGGTCCGGTACGCCAAGGGCGATTCATGATCGGTGCCGACCGGCCGGCGGGTTCCTCATCGGCCTTGGACGAACAGAGCTTCACCGAGCGCTGCCGGAAGCATCGTCGTGAGCTACACATCCACTGCTACCGGATGCTGGCCTCATTCGAGGAGGCCGAGGATGCGGGTCAAGAGACGATGCTGCGAGCCTGGCGGGCCCGAGGGAGCTTCGATGGGAGTTCATTGTTTCGGGCGTGGCTGTATCGCATCGCGACCAACGTCTGCCTGGATCAATTACGCCAGACGTCCCGGCGTCTGACATCCATGCAGTCCTTCGCCGAGGTCTCGTGGCTGCAGCCCTACCCCGACCGGTTGCTGGACGAGGCGACGCCCGAGGATGATGCTCCAGAGTCCGTGGCGGTCGACCGGGAGACGATCGAGATTGCCTTCATGGCCGCCATGCAGGTATTGCCGGCCAGGCAGCGGGCTGCCTTCATCGTCCGCGATGTCCTCGGCTGGTCGGCCAAGGAGACAGCGTCGCTACTGGAAACGTCCGTGCCGGCGACGAACAGTGCGCTCCAACGAGCTCGCGCCACCATGCAGGCGCACCTGCCCGCCCAGCGAGGCAAATGGTCGGCCGTAACCCCGGACCGTGAGCAGCGGGCTCTGTTGGACCGCTTCATCCAGGCTCACGAGGCTTGTGACGCCAAGGCAGCGATCGCCGTCGCCGCACCCGACCTGCGGGTGACGATGCCGCCCTATCCGATGTGCTTCAACGGCCTGGATGAGGTGGCCGTGCTGCTCGAGCGAGCCTTCGGTCCCGACCGCGAGGGCGATTGGCGACTGGTTCGGACCGCGGCCAATCGGATGCCGGCGGCGGCCAGCTACCTTCGTCGATTCGGGGACAGCACGTACCGCGCATTCAAGCTGGACGTGCTGCGGATCGAGGGGGGAAAGATCGCCGAGATCACGACATTCGGTTGGAGTCTCTTCCCGGAGTTCGGACTTGAACTCACGCTGTGAGCCTGGGCCTCGGGGATTCGGATCCAGGGTTCGCGGCGCCTTATTTCAGGAAGTCGAGCAGTGAGATCTGCTTGATCTGGGCCGTCGTGGCCAGAGCCTCCTGGTAAACCGCATTCGCCGTGCTCACTTGTACGGCCATATCGGCCAGGTCGATGTCCTGCACATCAGACAGCTGTGACTCCAGAGCAACCACATGGGTGACCGCGGTCGCCTGTGCCGCCTGGATTCGGTTGTACTTGGCACCGGCCAATGACCGGTCACTGGCGATGCTCATCTGATAGTTGTCCAAACTGGTCAGGTTCGCACCCAACGCCGAGGGATCCCTACGCAGGTTGTCGCAGATCGAACCCAGCAGGTCGAAGACGTTGCTGCCGTTCGCGCCGAACACTGTCGGGCCGTCGGTGTTCAGGGTGACGATGGTGTTCGCCGCGACCGTCCGGGTGACCGCACCGCTATCGCCCACATAGGCACCGGTGTTGTCGAAAGCAATGCTGCCGGCGGTTGTTCCGCCGAAGACCGGCCGTCCGAGGTAGGCCGTATTGGCCAGCGAGAGCAGCGAAGATCGAGCTTGATCCACTTGCTGGGCCAGCGCTTCCAGAGACGCGCCGTCCTCCGACGCGATGTTCATGGCTTGCCAGACCAGCGATCGGATGGCCTGGAGCTGGTCGCAGACCGCTTCCAGAGCGCTGTCAACCGTCCTCAGCCAGCCCAGGGCATCAGTGCCATTGCTCTGATACTGGTTTGCGCGGCTGAGCTCGCCTCGTAGCTGCAGAGCCGACACCGTGCCCGTCGGTGAATCGCTAGGCCGAGTGATCTGGCGCCCGGTGGACAGCTTGTTCTGCAGATTGGTCAGCCCGGACGAGGACGGCAAACCGACCACCGACGCCGGGGCCGAGAAACCTTCAGTTGCTCGCATGGTGCATCCCAATCGTCATCGTGAAGCTCACAACCCGACGCTTCCGGGCCGGCTGCCCAGTGTGTCCAACATTTGGTCGACGGTTGTCAGGACGCGGGCTGAAGCCTGATATGCCCTTTGGTACATGAGCATCGATGTCGTCTCTTCATCCAGACTGATCCCGGAATTCGATTCGGCCAGGCTGTCGACGCTGCTGGTGACCGATTGTTGGACGGCAGCTCGTTGGGCTGCGCTCCTCACGGCCGAAGCCAAGGCACCGACCAGCGTCCGGTACTTCGCATCGGGACCGGCCGGGCGCGTTCCGAAGCTGGCCAGGCTATCTGCCACCGAGGCGTCAAGGTTGCCCCCCGGCCCGCCGGCGGCCGCAAGTTCGGTCGGATCGGTGATGAGCACACTGATCATGGTCGCTGTCCTACCGCCGAACAGCGGGCCGCTCGGATTTCCAGCCAGGTCGAAGCCGGACTGGTGAACCGTGTTGACCCCTGCGGCCAAGGCGTTTGCGACCGAATCCAGGGCCGTGGTGTAACTGGGCACGACGTCGGCAAGGCCGTTCAGCACAGCGCCGATTGATCCGGTCGGGGAAGACGCCGCCACGGCTCCGACCACGAGCTGGCTTCCGTTCACGCTCACGGGTATAGCCGCAGCGGCGGAAACAAGCGTCTGCCCGCCAACCGTCACCGTCGCATTGCCGTCGGTATGGATTGTCGCCTGTGCGCCGGCCAGATCTGACAGGGTCATGAGCAGCTGATCCCGTTGATCTTCCAGCGACTTCACGTCCGAACCGCTCTTGTTCGCCGTAACGATCGCCGTGTTGAGCTGGACCAGTGCTGTCGCCGCGGTGTTGATATCGGTGATGTCGTGAGCGACTTGTTCGCGCAAGCCCTGTGAGATCCGGCTGAGCGCCGACCTCGACGCGTTCAAGGTGCGGGCCACCGTTCGCGCCCGCTGCAGAACGAGATTGCGTGCAGCCAGATCGCCGGGGCTGTTCGCCACGGAGCCCCAGGCGTTCCACAATCCGTTGAGCTGTTCGGCCAGGCCGGTGTCGCTGGGCTCGTTGAACAGGTCCTCGACCGACCTCAGCACGCTCACCGAGATCTGCAAAAAACCGTTGCGCCCGTGTTCGGCGCGCGCTCTGGCGTCCACCACAGGGTCATTCAAACGCGTTGAGGTGCTAGCGCTGAAATCAGAGGCCGAATTGCCGCCGGTCAGATATATAGCGGCTACGTCGGCGACAGGGGCCATCTCGAGAAGGTCCGCTCGTACACGGGAGAAACTGCTCATGCCTGTTCGTCCATCAGCAGCGGCTCGGCCCCGGCGGAGGTCATCGACGCCGTCGGCGATTTGGAGTCGGAGGTATTCGCGGTTCGAGTGATCGACAGCAGCGTGTCACGCATCGCCTGGGCGCCGGCTGACAGCAAGCAACGCACGTCCTCACTGGCTTGTTCGACCTCGCCGACCAGACTCAGCAGCTCCGCGCGATGGTCGGTAAAGATCGTTGCCCACGGTTCCTCGGCCCGTTCGGATAGCTCGGCCAGGCTCGGGGCATTGGCCAGTCCCAGCTCTTCGGCCAGGGCGTCTACTTCGGCCGCGCGCAGTACATCGGTGGTGCGCAATTCGGTCAGGGCTTGTTCGATCTCATCATTGGCCCGGGCCAGCCAACGGGTCTGGCCGGCACTCACGATCAGCTGCTCGGAGACGATCTTGAACAGCAGCAGTTGTAGCGCCTCACGCTCCCGCCACAGCAGGCTCGATACGTCGGAGTAGCCCATGATTGATCTCTCGGTTGTCGTCAACATGACGTTCCTACACGCTCCCTCCGATTGCATCACTCTGATCGGCTGGTGAATTACGAAACTGAAGCGTTTCCGTGGAGGCGTTCTCACGTTAAGTAATAGGAACCGGCCTTCAGAGCGGATTCAGTAGCGATGAGTGACGACAATGTGATAGAGGTCACACAACTAGAGGTAGTTGGCACTTAACACAGTGTGTACATTAAGTCTGCGTGAAGTCGTCCGTACGGCTTCACGTTCTCACGAATTTTGGGGCAGAGAGCGGTTTCATCCGGAGCACATCGGTCGGATGGACAGAGAGCGAGACTGAGATGTCGGAGCCAACGATCGTCCGGGCTGCGTCAGACAAGGCAGCGGTCGGCGAACGACGATCACAGCCGGTAGTGAACTCGGCGATGGTGACGAGCCTCGTCGAGGACAACATCGCGCTCGTGGGACACCTGGTCCGCGAGATGATGCCGCGCCTGCCCGGACACGTGAACCGAGACGACTTGATCTCGGCTGGCATGGCGGCTCTGGTGGTCAGCGCCCAGGGATTCGACCCGAGCCGTGAGGTTCCGTTCGCTCGCTTCGCCGCCATCCGGATTCGCGGTGCCCTGCTCGACGAGCTCCGATCGATGGACTGGGCCAGCCGCTCGGTGCGCGGCCGCTCCCGCGACGTGGAATCGGTTCAGAATCAGCTGGCCGCCACCCTCAACCGCTCCCCTCGTCCGCAAGAGGTTGCCGCCGCGCTCGGCATGAGCGTCAGCGAAGTTGCCTCGATCCAAGCCGATGTCTCGCGGGCCAGCGTGCTTAGCCTGCAGGCCTTCGCTCCCGACAGCGGCGCGGCCAGCCTGCCGGACTCGCGCCGTAACCCCGAGCAGTTGGTCCTCGAACGGGAACAGCTGGGCTACCTGCACGACGCGATCGATGAACTGCCCGAACGGCTGCGTTTCGTCGTCCGTTCCTACTTCTTCGAGCAGCGCCAGATGTCCGACATCGCCGCCGAGCTCGGCGTGACGGAGTCACGAATCTCCCAGCTGCGGGCGGAGGCCCTCAAGCTGCTGCGTCAAGGAGTGGCCGGGCTCATCACCGAGGCCGAGCCCGCAGTGGCCGGAGGCGGCGACAGCGGGCGACGCGAAGCCCGGGTAGCCAGTTACGCCGCTGCCGTCGCCGCCCGGGGGACGGTCGCCACTCGGTTACAACGCTCGACCGCGTGGGGCGAGACGGTTCACGTCAACTTCGGCCGCAGCTCGATCGCCTGAGTTCGACGGCGGTGCTGGTTCGGCAGGTCGCTTTGCTCGACCTCAAGTTTGATCAGACTGAGCCGATATCAGTACTGAGCCACGTCGACGGATGGATCGGCTCGCATTAATAGCAAGACCTCCAAGTCCGCCACGCAGAACCTGATCTCGGCCGGCACCTCGGTGCTGGCCCCGGTCAACATGACTCCACAGGTCATCCTGAGGCTTTGCAGTAATTGCCTCGGATCTCCTGTGGTTCGGGCGTGGCAGTGCTCGGTACCGGACGACCGGGCACTGCCACCATCCGGCTTAGACCGCCGACCCGTGTGATTCGGGCAGCATTACCATCCCGCAGGGTGCCGTATCCGCTACCGTGGGTACCACCGGAGTGCTCACTCCGGTTAATCTCACTTCCGTTCTGTGAGCCACTCAGCTGGGGCGAACTTCGATGGCCGAACGCGGCGCATCCTCACACAAAGCAATCTTCGCTGTACTAGTCATCAGTACCGGTGCCCTTTCGCTTCTACAGTCGCTCGTCTCGCCGGTGCTCCCGCTGCTCCAGGACGAGCTCAAAACCGACCAAAACACGGTGACTTGGGTCTTGACCGCCTACCTCCTGTCGGCCTCGGTATGCGCCCCCATCCTCGGACGAGTCGGCGACATGATCGGCAAGGAGCGAGTGCTCGCGTGGGTGCTGATCGCGCTGGCCGTCGGCGCCGTGATGGCCGCCCTGTCGACGTCCATCACCTTGATGATCGTGTCCCGGGTGATCCAGGGAATCGGCGGCGGAGTAATTCCGCTCTCGTTCGGGATCGTTCGAGATCAGTTTCCCCGAGAGAAGGTCGCCGGAACCGTCAGCATCATCGCCGCCCTGCTAGCCGTCGGGGGCGGTGCGGGGCTGGTTCTGGCCGGCCCGATCGTCAATGTCCTCGACTACCACTGGCTGTTCTGGATCCCGGCGATCTTCGTGGTGGTAGCCGCCGTGGCTACCTACTTCTTCGTTCCGCGATCAATCGGTGGCGTGACCGGTCGGGTCAGCTTCTCAGCCGCGCTCGCGCTGAGCGGGTGGTTGATGGCGCTGCTGATCGCGATCAGCCAGGCGCCGGCCTGGGGTTGGCTCTCGGGACGGGTTATCGGGTTGTTGGCTGCCGCGGTTACCCTGGCCGCGGCCTGGGTCGTGATCGAGTCACGAGCCACCCATCCGTTGATAGATCTTCGGATGATGCGCCTGCGACCGGTGTGGACGACCAACCTAGTGGCTCTGCTGTTGGGCGGCGCGATGTACGCCGTTTTCGTCTTCGTCCCGGAGTTCCTGCAGTCGGACAAGTCCAGCGGTTACGGCTTCGGCGCGAGTATCACGTTCAGCGGTGTGCTCGTGCTGCCCATGTCGGTGTGCACGTTCATCTTTGGCGCGGCTTCGGCTCCGTTGGCTGCCCGCTACGGAGCGCGCGTAGTAATGGCCATCGGCTGCACGATGAGTGTCATTCCGTTCATCGTTCTGGCAACAATGCCCGATCGAGTGATGTTCGTCGTCGCGATCGCATGGCTGGGGATTGGCTTCGGCCTCGTCTACGGTGCGATGGCCAGCATCATCGTCGACTCGGTCCCCTCGCATCAAACAGGTGTGGCCAACGGGATGAACGCCAATATTCGCACCATCGGCGGCTCGATCGGTACCGCGGCGATGGGCAGCATCGTAACCTCATCCTTGCTGCCGACCGGGCTGCCAACCGCGAGAAGCTACTCCGTCGGATTCTCGATGCTTGGAGGCATCTTGGCCGTGGCCGCTGTCACGACCCTGTTCATCCCACGGCTGACCGGCCTACGCGATCAGCATCAGCAGGAGCAGGCGGGAATGTCACACCCCGAACTAGCCATCATCGCCGCCGGTACCCTGGTCGGCGATGACCCCGAGTAGGCCGAGCGACCGGGCCGGGTGGACTCGTCATGGTTAAGCCTGAACCAGCCGCTCCCTCCCTCCGCCGAGACGCCATCGAGAATCGGGACCGACTCGTCGATGCCGCCGGCCAAGTGTTCGCCGACCGGGGAGTCGACGTCGGGGTCGATGAAATCGCCCGTACAGCCGGGGTCGGGATGGGAACGGTCTACCGAAATTTTCCGACCAAACAAGCGCTGATCGACCGGATCGTCGGGCCGCTGCGACTGCAGATGCTCGAGATCGTCGAGCGGGCCGCGGCTACTGGTTCCGAGACCGCACTGGAAGACGTCCTCTATGAAATCAGCGAGTTTCACCTCGCCCACTCCGGCATTCAGTTGCAGGCCTGGCGCTTGTCCAACGCCGAGCCCGACGCGGTACATCGCTTTCGTGAGCAGCTGGCCGCGCTGCTCGCCCAGGGGCAGGCCAGCGGCCGGCTCCGGCCGGAGCTGGTGCCGACCGATATCTATCTGACCCTGTGGTCGGTAATAGATCTGATGCACGCTGCCCGCGACATCGCCCCGACGGCCTGGCGACGCCATCTGGAAATACACCTGTCCGGCTTCCGCGTCCCGGGCTCGGCGGGTCGGCACGTTCTCGTGACTCCTCCGGTTTCGACAACGCAGCACCGCGCACTCACGACGCCTCAAGGCTGATCGCGCAGACTTTCGACCACGCTCGCGGCGAGCTAGTGTCGCAAGGATGAATGCTGCCGAGGTGCTCATCGACTTCGTTGGACGAATCGAAGGCGAGGTACACCGCGTACTGGATGGCCTCAGTTCAGAGGAGCTCAACTACCGACCCGATCCTCAGGCCAACACGATCAGTTGGCTGATCTGGCACCTCACGCGTGTGCAGGACGACCACATTGCCGCTGTCGCCGACCTCGAGCAGGTGTGGACGGCACAAGGCTGGTACGAGCGGTTCGAGCTGCCGTTCCCTCCCGCTGCCCACGGTTACGGCCAAAACCCAGACGAGGTGGCGAAGGTAACCGCTGATGTGGACTTACTGCTCGGTTACTACGACGCGGTGCACGAGCAGAGCCTCACCTTCCTCAAGGGGCTCACCGATACCGACCTCGACCGAATCGTCGACGACGCGTGGGATCCGCCAGTCACTCTCGGCGTGCGACTGATCAGCGTGCTGTCCGACGATCTACAGCACATCGGCCAGGCGGCGTACGTGCTGGGTCTGGCCACCCGCCGCTGATCACCGGATCGGTTCAGCTCAGCGCAATGAACGGGGCGGCCGCACGGCGTATCGCCGCTGCGACCGCATCCAGTGACGGTGAGCGCAGCCAGCCCTAGCCGAATCGCTTCCGCGAACTCGCTCGACCCGGGCACCTCGCTCGACCCGGGCAGGTAGTGCCCCTTGGCGGATCAAGGCGGGCAGCGTTGTCTGGTTCGGCGCCTAGGCTTCGGAGCTCGACTCCTCTGGCCCGTACTCAATAGCCCGCATAGTTGGCGCGTCATCGACCTCGCAGTGACGGTAATCATGACGATCGCTGGAATCCGGCTGCTGCGGAGCTTGTGACGGCGGAGCGTCGCGCAGATTGAGTTGCCAGAGGTAGTCGTTGTAGGCCGCGTGATAGCTGTCGCCCTCGCTGCGGGCCGGGGTCGTTGCGCTGTCGGGCATGAGGTAGCCGATATAGGCGACGGGTCGCTCGACATGAGAGTCGACGGTGCTATCGGCCTTGGCCGAACCAATGATCTCGACCAGGCCACCGCCCATCCCCCGAGCAGCCGGTAGCCCTTGGACGCCGCGGGTCATCAGTTGGCCGCTAGCCGGATCGGGCAGTGGTGGTCGTTGGGCATCGCGCATCAACCGCAGCCAGAAGAAGATCAGAAATACGGTGAAGGTCCACCACTGAAGGGCGTAACCGAAGTTTTGCAGCGAGAAGTCCTTTGAGTTCGACACGTCGAGCTGCCAACGGCCGAGCAGGACCATGGCAACCGAGGAGGCGAGCACGACGCCGTGCAGAGCCAGCCATCGAGGGCTCAGAAACTTCCGGACCGTCCGCCGCACGCCCCTCACGGTACCCGCGGCCGAGGCTACCGAACGTTTCGAGCCGGTATTACTCGTTGTCGGAGCGATAGCCCAGGTTCGGGGCGAGCCACCGTTCCGCCTCGGCCACAGTCCAGCCCTTGCGTTTGGCGTAATCCTCGACCTGATCGCGACCGATCTGGCCCACCACGAAGTACTGAGACTGCGGATGGGAGAAGTACAGCCCACTAACCGAGGCCCCAGGCCACATGGCCATGCTGTCCGTCAGTTCGATGCCGGCGTTCTCCGTCGCGGCGAGCAGGTCGAAGATGGCTTGTTTCTCGGTGTGTTCCGGGCACGCTGGGTAGCCCGGGGCCGGACGGATTCCGACGTAGCGCTCCTTGATCAAGGCGTCGTAATCGAGGTTCTCATCTGGTTGGTAGGCCCAGAAATCGGTTCGCACCCGTTCGTGCAGCCGCTCGGCAAACGCCTCGGCCAGCCGATCGGCCAGCGATTCGAGCAGGATGGCGCTGTAGTCGTCCAAAGCGGCCTTGAACTCTTGAATCTTCTCGACGCTTCCGAGGCCGGCGGTGACGGCGAAGGCGCCCACGTAGTCCGGCAGCCCAGTGTCCTTTGGAGCTACGAAGTCAGCCAACGACCGATGTGGAACACCCGCTCGATGCTCGGACTGCTGGCGCAGTTCGCGCAGGGTCATCCGCACTTCGGTGCGCCGCTCGTCGGTGTAGATCTCGATGTCGTCATCGTTGACCGCGTTCGCCGCGAACAAGCCGATCACTCCAGCGGCAGTGAGCCACTTCTCGGCGATGATCTTGTCAAGCATGACCTGGGCGTCTTCCCACAGCCGGCGAGCGGCCTCGCCCGAGGCCGGGTTGTTGAGGATGTCGGGAAACTTGCCCTTCATCTCCCAGGCGTTGAAGAACGGCTGCCAGTCGATGTATTCGCGGAGCTCGGCCAACGAGTAGTCGTGGAATGTCTTCACGAAATGGGTCGCCGATTTCGATGGCTTGTCAGAATCATGATGTACGCCCGGAGCCTGCTGAGTCAGCATGCGCGGGCGCGGCGGGTGATACCCGGTCCAGTCGATTGGCGTTCGGTTGGCCCGTGCGGCCTCGATCGGCAGGATCACCTTGGCATCGTTGCGCGCGGCGTAGCGCTCACGCAGTGAGTCATAGTCCTTCTGCACCTCGGCCAAAAACGCCGGACGCTGGCCGTCGGACAGCAGCGCCGCGACTACCGGCACCGACCGGGATGCGTCCTTCACCCAGATGACCGGTCCGTGGTATTTCTTGTCGACCTTGACCGCGGTATGGGCTCGGGAGGTGGTTGCGCCGCCGATGAGCAATGGGATTTCGAACCCTTGCCGCTCCATCTCGGCCGCGAAGTTGACCATCTCATCCAAGGAGGGAGTGATCAGGCCGGACAAGCCGATCACATCGGCGTCGTGTTCCTTGGCCGCATCAAGAACCTTCTGGGCCGGAACCATGACTCCGAGGTCGATGACGTCGTAGTTGTTGCATTGCAGCACTACGCCGACGATGTTCTTGCCGATGTCGTGAACGTCGCCCTTGACGGTGGCCATCACGATCGTGCCATTGCTGCGCCCGACGTCCTCAGGCGATTTGTTGGCTTCGATGAAAGGGATCAGATAGGCCACGGCCTTCTTCATGACCCGCGCCGATTTGACGACCTGCGGCAGGAACATCTTGCCGGACCCGAACAGATCCCCGACGACGTTCATGCCGGCCATCAGCGGTCCTTCGATGACCTCGATGGGTTCGCCGCCTCTGGCTTGGATGAGCTGCCGTAGTTGTTCGGTGTCAGTCTCGGCATAGGTGTCGATGCCCTTGACCAGGGCGTGCGTAATACGCTCATCCACGGGCAGCTCGCGCCAGGCCTCGGAGCCGGTCTCGGTCTTCATCCCGTCGCCGGCAAACTCGGTCGCGATCTCGAGCAGTCGCTCGGCAGCGTCGGGTCGGCGATTGAGTATCACGTCCTCGATCCGCTCCCGCAACCGCGCGTCCACAGCGTCGTAGACAACGAGAGCACCGGCGTTGACGATGCCCATGTCCATGCCCGCCGAAATCGCGTGGTACAGGAAGACGGCGTGAATGGCTTCACGGACAGCGTTGTTGCCCCGGAAGGAGAATGACACGTTCGACACGCCGCCCGAGACCATCGCTCCGGGCAGATTCTGCTTGATCCAGCGGGTGGCCTCGATGAAGTCGACGCCGTAGTTGGCGTGCTCCTCGATGCCGGTGGCCACCGCGAAGATGTTCGGATCGAAGATGATGTCCTCGGCTGGGAAACCGACCTCGTCCACGAGGATCCGATAGGCCCGCTCGCAGATGACTTTGCGCCGTTCGAGGTTGTCGGCCTGACCCTGCTCGTCGAAAGCCATCACGACGATAGCCGCCCCGTACTTACGGCACAGTGTCGCTTCTCGGCGGAACTTCTCTTCGCCTTCCTTCATCGAGATCGAATTCACGATCGGCTTGCCCTGTACGCATTTGAGGCCGGCCTCGATGACTTCGAACTTCGATGAGTCGATCATCAATGGCACCCGGCTGATATCGGGTTCGCTGGCGATCAGCTTGACGAACCGGTCCATCGCGGCAACGCCGTCGATCATGCCCTCGTCCATGTTGATGTCGATGACCTGGGCACCGCTTTCAACCTGTTGGCGAGCAACCGACAGGGCAGTGTTGTAGTCACCGTCGCGAATCAGGTTGCGAAAGCGTGCGGATCCGGTGATATTGGTCCGCTCACCGACATTGACGAAGAGGGATTCGGACTTGATCGTCAGCGGTTCCAGACCCGAGAGACGGCACGCGGCGTCGACACCCGGGCGCACTCGCGGCGCGATGCCCGCTACGGCCTGGCCTATTGCCGCGATGTGATCGGGCGTCGTGCCGCAGCATCCGCCCAAGATATTCACTAGACCGCTTTCGGCGAATTCCCGGACGATTTCCGCCGTCTGATCCGCCGATTCGTCATATTCGCCGAAGGCATTCGGTAATCCGGCGTTGGGGTAACAGGACACGAAGCAGTCGGCCACGCGCGAAAGTTCGGCCAGGTAGGGACGCATCTCAGCCGCGCCGAGGGCACAGTTGAGACCGACCAGAAGGGGCCGCGCATGGCGAACGGAATTCCAGAAAGCCTCGGTTACCTGCCCCGATAGCGTGCGCCCCGAGGCATCGGTGATCGTGCCGGAGATCATCAGAGGCCAGCGTCTGCCCCGCTCCTCGAACAGGGTCTCGACGGCGAAGATGGCCGCCTTGGCATTCAAGGTGTCGAAGATGGTCTCGATGATCAGTACATCGGCGCCGCCATCGACCAGGCCGTTGGCCTGTTCCAGGTAGGCCTCGACGAGCTCGTCATAGGTGACGTTGCGGGCGCCCGGGTCATTGACGTCCGGTGAAATGGAGGCCGTGCGATTAGTCGGCCCCAAGGTGCCCACCACGAAGCGTGGACGCTCCGGGTTCGCCGCAGTGACAGCGTCACATTCGGCCCGAGCCAGCCGCGCGGCTTCGAAGTTCAGTTCGTAGGCCAGATCCTGCATGGCGTAATCGGCCAGGGAGATGCGCTGGGCGTTGAAGGTATTGGTTTCGATCAGGTCCGCGCCGGACTCGAGGTAGGCCCGGTGAATGGCGCTGATGGCCTGAGGTTGAGTAAGGGTGAGCAGGTCGTTGTTACCCCGCAGGTCCTGCGTCCAGTGAGCAAAGCGCTCGCCGCGGTATTCCTCTTCGCTGAAACCGTGCCGCTGAATCATCGTGCCCATCGCGCCGTCCAGCAGCAGAATGCGGGACTGCAAAGCGTCGGACAGAACTTGCGTCGCATCTGGGCGCAAAGCGGGTGTTTCGGGCACGGGCATCCTCATATCGAACAGATGTGCTCGGAAACCCAATCATACGGGCGGACGACGACACCTTTTGGAGCCACGGCCGACGAGCAGCCGGACTGGATGTCGCCGCCCTACCCGTCCACCTGGACCACCGGCCGGCTCGCGATGCCGAGCACCGACGCCCCAGCGGACCAGGTGCAAGAGATACCTCAGCTGCCCTCGGCGACCGGATAGATCTCATCGGCGACGAGTCCATGCGCCTTGCGATGAACGTCGGCCGCGGCTTGCGCGTTTGGTGCCTCCACCAGGCAAAAGATCTTGCCGTTGGCTTCGTCCACCCAGTAGCTCTTGTAGTTGACGTCGTACTCACCCTGCGTGGCCAGGTCGGCTTGATGGGCTTTGGCCACATCCTCGATTCCGACCCCGCCCTCTACTGTGTGCACATCCATGAACAGACCCATTTTTTTGCCCTTCCTCGCTCGTGAGGCATTCCATACAGTGACGAGATGAAGTCTCATCCTGTCGGTCCCGCCACGCAATGACCGTGACCCCGTGAGGACTGACCGTTCGACCGCACTCGCCGCGGCGATCGAGCGTCTGCGCATCCAGGGTGCAGTCTTCCTGCGAGCCGAGTATCGCGAGCCTTGGGCCTATGAGTCACTATCCGGGCCGGTCACGGCAAATCTGCTCCGGCCAGGGACTGATCGCGTGACCCTGTTCCACGTGGTCGCCGCGGGTGGTTGCTGGATCCAAGTGGGTGATGGACCGAAGCATTGGGCTGTCGCCGGTGACGTGATCGTGCTGCCCTACGGCGATCAGCATCGAATGGGCGGGGTCCACGAGGCCGAGAGTGTTTCGATCGCGACTTTCCTTCAACCACCGCCATGGTCCACGATGCCGGTCCTTCGGCACGGCGCTGACGGTAACCAGACCGATGTGGTGTGCGGTTACATTCACAGCGTCGATCCGCTCTTCGATCCGGCGCTTCGGGCCTTTCCCCCGGTCTTCATCGTCCGCCCGGATCCGGTGGCTGCCGAGTGGGTCCAGGCCAATATCGCCTTCGCTATGAATCAGACCGGAAATGGGCCGACTCCGTCCGCGACGGCAACCCGGCTGCCCGAACTGCTGCTCGCCGAAGTCTTGCGGCTGCACCTGGCCGATCTGCCGGCCACGGACTACCAGTGGGCCTCGGCGCTCGCCGATCCGCGGCTGGCGCCCGCGATCTCGCTGCTGCACGGCTCCCCTGAGCGCAAATGGACCGTCAGCGATCTGGCTCGGGCGGCGGCTGTGTCGAGGTCGGTCCTGGACGAGTTATTTCGCAACGAACTCGGACGATCGCCGATCCGCTATCTGACCGAGTGGCGGATGCACCTGGCCCAGGACCTGTTAGCCACCACCGATCTGAGTGTCATGTCAGTGGCTCGCCGCGTCGGCTACGACGCCGAAGAGGCTTTCAGCCGAGCCTTCAAGCGCGCCCAGGGCCTGCCGCCGGGCCAGTGGCGCAGTGCAAACTCAAGCGTGCCCCGCTAGGCCGCGGATCAGGACAGACGCCGGCGGCCTCGATACGTCGCGGCGGCCAGCAGCAGCCCACCGAACACGATGAATCCCGCTCCGATGCCGAGCAGTGGACCAGACCGGCTGCCGGTGTTAGCCAGCTCGTCGGGGTCTGACACCGCGACCGGGGCTGCCACTGGAACCGTGACCGGAGCGGGAACCGTTACCGCGGCCGCGACCGTGAGCACCACGACGTTGGCCGTAGCTGGCAGGTAGATGCCGGCTCCGGCGTAGGACGCCCCGAAGCTATGCGTGCCGGCCGTTCCCAGCAGGCTGAAGGTGGCCACCCCGTTCACCAAAGGCACAGTGCCCAGCACGTTGGCGCCGTCAGTGAAAGTGACCGAGCCGGTTGGCGTCGGAGTTCCAGCGACGGTCGCCGTGAGCGTGAGGTGCTGACCGGCCACTGCCGTCCCGGAAGCGGTAAGGGTGACGACCGGCGTGACCGGCTGCGTGTAACTGATGCTGATGCTGCCGTCACCGACGTTGGTAGCAGTGGTTACTGCCGTAGCGCCCGCCGCCAGGAAGCCGGATCCGCCGCCACCACCGCCGGGAATGATGCCGATTGGGTCGCTCGATCCGCCGGCTCCGCCATACAGGCCGCCGCCACCACCACCGGCCGAGGCAGTGAAGCTGAACCCGAACGTGTCATTAGCGCCGGCGCCGCCGATACCGAAGGTGGTGTCGTTGGTGGCGGGACCCGTACCCGAGCTGCCCGTCACCGCATCGAACGGAGCGACACCGGCGGCGGTCGTGGTTGCCGCTCCTCCCGTGCGTTGCGAGGGCGCGGTCGGATCGGTCGCGTCGCCTCCGGCTCCGCCGTTGCCGCCGTTGGCTTGGGTCGTTCCACCGCCCGCACCGCCGCCACCGCCGGCCGCGGCCAGCAGGGTCGATGCCGTGGTGTCGAAGACGAAGCTTCCGCCGCCGCCGCCCCCACCGGGGTTAGCCACGGGCGGTGAGTTCTGTCCGGCCAAACCACCGCCGCCATAACCGCCGGCCGACGGAGTCGTGCTTCCCGACACCCCATCCACACCCTTGGCTCCGACCACGATCGAGAGGGCGTTTCCGGCTGTCACGGGCACGGTGGCCGTCACCTTGCCACCGGTTCCGGCGATGCCACCGGTCTGCGAACCCGCGTAGTTTCCACCCGAGCCGGCGGCCGCCACGATGGTGATCGCTGAAACAGCGGCTGGGACGGTCCACGCTTGCGGTGCGCCCGTCAAGGCGAAAGTGACGGTGCAAGTGCCCCCGGCGCACACCGGGGTCGGCAAAGCCGACGCTGCGGGAGCCAATCCGATGGAGCTGGCAACTAGGACCACCGCCCCGACCGAGACCGCGCCCAGTGTGATCATGGACCGGCGTGACCGGGTCGAGCCAACGATTAGTGCCATGAAGAGCTACCACCCCGGAGACGGACGAAAAGGACGACACCGCGCCATGCAGCATTGCGCACAATGACGACAAGATCCATCAGGTGGGCAGTTCGTTACGTCACCCCGCTTCCCCTTGCGCTTTGGCCAAAAGGCGGGGAGGGACACCGCAGCGGTGGGACGCGGCCGCCGAATACGACGCGGCCGCCGAATACGACGCGGCCGCCGAATACGACGCGGCCGCCGAATACGATGCGGCCGCCGAATACGATGCAGCCGCCGAATACGATGCAGCCGCCGACGGCTCTAATCGCTGCTTGGCTTCGGTATAGATGTCGTCCGGTTTCTCCCAGGGAACGACGAGCCAAACTCGATCGACGGGTGATGGTCAGGCTGACCACGCCACTCAACGTTGATGTCTGGATCGCATTTCGATCGGCAACTAAGCTCGGCCCGACTCGACACCCGGGGGGCGACATGATTGGCCCGCACGCCGTTCGCTCTGACCGACACGCCACGGCCGATGTCGCCGATGTGCACGTCCACTAGCTATGGCTGATTGGATCCGCCTCGCTCTGGGTTTAGCCATCTTGCTGGGGATCTCCATGGCCGTGCTGAGCATGGCGGGGATTAGTCAACGTCGAGCAGTGCTGTCCGCTGCCCTGCGCGCCGTAGTTCAGCTGGCGGTGGTCGCAGCCGCGTTGCGAGGCGTCTTCGCCGCGCCGATCGCCGTGGTCGCTGTACTCATCGTCATGTTCGGTGTCGCCAGCTGGACGGCGGCCCGGCGATTGCGCACCCACCCCGGGGCCGGTCGTGCGGTGCTAATCGCCTGTGCCGTCGGCGCGGCAGTGACAATCGGACTGATCGTCGGGGTGCCCATTCTTGATCGCTCGGTGCGAGTTCTTGTGGCCGTGAGCGGCATCGTGCTCGGGGGAACCATGACGGCGGCCATCCTTACCGGGCGCCGTATCACCGATGGACTGATGAGAAGACGACCAGAAATAGAGGCATGGCTGGCCTTGGGGGCGACCCCGCGGCAAGCCGCACGCGACATCGTTCGGACGGCCATCTTCGAAGCGCTCGTTCCCGCTATCGATCAGACTCGGACGGTGGGATTGGTATCCCTGCCGGGTGCCTTCATCGGGGCCCTCCTCGGCGGCGCCAGCGCAACAGATGCGGCGCGGTTCCAGATCATCGTCCTGGTCGGCTTGCTCTGTGCCGAGGCGCTCACGGCCTGCACGCTCGGCTACCTGCTCGGCGCGCCGAATCGAGTGCCTGAAGAGGTTGCGTCGGCCCAGTTACGTTGAGTGCGACGTCAACCGCGAATCATCAGCCATCGGCCATCGGGAAGTCGGCCATCGGGAAGTCGGCCAACGGAAGGTCGGCCATCGGGAAGTCGGCCAACGGAAGGTCGGCCATCGGGAGGTCGGCCAACGCGTAATCGATACCCCGATCGTGATGGAGCGTGTCTAGGGTGGCGCCATGAGCTTTGATGTCGGCGCCGAGGCCTACGGTCGATTCATGGGGCGCTTCTCCGAGCCCCTGGCCGAGCAGTTCGCCGAACTAGCTCAGCCCAGTCCGGGCAGCGGGCGCTCGATGTGGGCTGCGGCCCGGGAGCACTCACCGCCGTCCTGGCTGAACGCCTCGGTCCGGATTCGGTATTCGCCGTCGACCCTTCCCCCTCGTTCGTCGCCGCTTTGCGCCAGCGCCTGCCGCAAGTCGACGTCCAAACGGGCTCGGCCGAGCAACTGCCCTTCGCCGACGACACCTTCGATCTGGTCCTGGCCCAACTCGTGGTCATCTTCATGCAGGACCCGAAAGCCGGCCTGACCGAAATGGCCCGGGTCACTCGCCCGGGTGGCATCGTTGGGGCCACCGTCTGGGACCACGCCGGAGACACCGGTCCGCTGTCCACATTCTGGCGGGCCGCGCACGATCTCGACCCGAGCGCGCCAGACGAATCCGTGCTTCCGGGCGCGGCAGACGGTCAACTTGTGGAGCTCTTCCACAGCGCGGGCCTGGACCAGGCACGCCAAAGCACGCTCACGGTGCGCATTGAGCTGGCTAGTTTTGATGACTGGTGGCAGCCGTTCACCCTCGGCGTCGGCCCAGCCGGCGGCTACGTCGCCACGCTCGATACTGAGCGTCGCGAGCAACTACGGAAGCACTGTCGCGAGCTGCTGCCTTCGGGTGCCTTCAGCGTTGATGCGTCCGCCTGGACGGTCGTTGCCAAGACCTAGCTACTTCTTGTTCTTGGATTGGTTCACGGCAACCGCATCGGTGATCAGTTTCTTGAACGCCTTTTCGTCGAGACGCTCGCCCTCGTGGATATCAATCGCCCGGCGGACGTTTCCGTCCAGACTCGAGTTGAACAAGCCGGCCCGATCGTTCAGGGATGCACCCTTGGCGAAGGTCACTTTCACGACGGCCTTATAGGTCTCGCCGGTGCAGATAATCCCATCGTGATACCAAGTAGGAACCCCTCGCCACTTCCATTCCTCGACCACGTCGGGGTCAGCTTGTTTGATCAGGCTGCGCACGAGGGATAGCACCTCCCCGCGCCAATCACCGAGCTCCTCGATGCGCGCGTCAATGAGTTGGGAAGGGGACTTCTCGGCCTGCGAATCGCCCTGACTCATTCCACACTCCGCTTCATTGATGGTTGCCGCGATGATATCGGTGTTGGTGGCGCGTGATCTCACGGTCGAGGGACTTCTCAACCTGGACCCGCATCGCGGCGCCATCGTGCGGCAACTGTCCTGGGACGACGTATTCGAGATCTACCGGTTGCGCTTGATTGTCGAGCCGGAGGCGATGATGCTGGCCGCTGCAACACGGTCTCTGGACTCAGGACGACGGCGTTAGATTCGCGCGACGGACAGCGACGCCAGTACCGGCCGCTGTCCGTCGCGTGCGGTAACGACTGGTGTTGCTAAAGAACCGGCCGCCGCCTAGCCCCGGCTGTCCTGCAGGGTGTCCTTGGCATCCAGGGCATCGCCCTTCACGTCCTGAGCGGCGGCGGCACTTTCTTGCTTCACGGTGTCGACGGCCTCAGTGGCACTGCCCTTGAGGGACTCGACCGCCTCCTGCGCCGGCTGCTTGAGATGCTCAGCGACCTCCTTGGCGGCGTCGGTGATCATCGGCGTCGCTGCGTCCTTCACCTGGGACGCGGCATTCTGCTCCACCGAGCTCGACGGTAATAGCGAGCCCACGAGCCACCCGACACCCAACGCGATCAGCCCGGCGGCCAGCGGGTTACCGGCCGTCTGGGATTTGGCTGCACCGGGCACGCCGGTGACCGCGTCGCTGAGGCTGGACGCAGCGTCACTCGTGTGCGAGCCGACGTCGGAAACCGTGCCCATGACCTTGTCCTTCATACCGAAAACAGCACTTCTGGCCTTCGTTGCTTGCCGTTTGGCGATATGGGACGGCGTCACGGTGTCAGTCAGGGTGTTGACGTTCTCAGACAGGCTCGCCCTGGTCCGTTCGATATCGGCACGAATTTGTTGCGGGTCATGGCTGGTAGTCATCGGTTCTCCTCATGTCCAGCAGCAGCGCTGGGAATCTTCTTGACGGTGGCGGCTGTTTGCGGCGCACCTGGAACGGACTTGATCTCTCTGCGTCCGGTCGCGGCCAGGATCGCCGCGATCACCGCCCAGATGGCGGCCACGATCAACGCGGACCAGCCGTAGCCGGTTTCGTCACCGATGGCCCACCATAAAGCGAGGGAGGCAAACAGCAATGTCATGTGTCCGGCAACGCCGGCGCCGGCCAGCATGCCGGCACCCTTGCCAGCTCGTTTCGCGGACTCTTGCACCTCGGCCTTGGCCAGCTCGACCTCTTGACGCATCAACGTCGTAAAGTCCGCGCTGATCTCACTGAGCATGTCGCCAATCGACGGGCGTTCGGTCACCGAACTCGCCTGGTCCTGGGGAGCGGTCATCCCAAACCACCCATGGTCGAGAACCCTGATGGAGCTTGCTGACTTGACGCGAACGGCCGCGACACCTCGGTCGGAGTAGCCCTCGATCCATCGCTGCGCATACCGTTCGAGGACGAGTCCTCGTTGGCGTCTTTCATGCCTCGGGTCAATCGACCAGCAGCCAGACCGGCACCGACGGCCAGTAGCAGGAAGGTGCCTGGCTTGCGGCGGGCGAATGCCGTGATTTCCCCGACTAGTTGACCTGGTTCGCGCTGATCGAGCCAAGCCGCGAGGTCCTGTGTTCGACGGGCGCCTTGGTGCGCCAAGTCGGTGGCCATACCAGGCTGCCCATCATGCTGGGCCATCGAATGCAGCTCTTCGCCAAGGGCTCGCAAACTTCCCGCGAGGCGTTGCTGCTGCTGGCCCGCTTGGGTGGCCAACTCAGTTCGAGCTTGCGCTAGCAGGTCTTTGGCTTGGCTTCCGGCGTCGGAGGCCACCGAAGCAACTTGGTCTTTGGCTACGTCAGCGACATGCTGACCAGCTTCTGTAGTGCTCTGCGCGACAGTCGAGGCCTGTTGCTTGGCCACGTCCGCCGTGCTGGCTTCGGCGGATCCCGATGCCTGGCCGGAAGGTGTCGGCGCGAGCTCACTCTCGTAGGTGGGGGCTTTCTTCATCTCGAGCGGCGTTCCGGCGTATGCCGGCGGGTAATTCTCAGTCATAGCAACAGTTTTCCCTTATGCAGAAAGGACGCTGTGTGCTCAACGTGATGTACAAGCCCCTCGGGCGAGCAGCCGGACCTCGTCGATCGAGTGCTCGCCTTCGAGGCGAATTACGGCCCGGCGAGGGGCCTGACTTGGCGAGGCGGACCTTCGGCCCGACGCGGTCGAAAGTGACTAGATCTCGTCCGGTCCACGACCGGCGTCGTAGTCCTGGCGGCTTCCGGACTTGGCCAATCCTCTACTGCCCAGGTATCCCAAGGTGAGCAGCACGATGTAGAACATTGCCTTGTCGGCGCGGAAATAGTCATCGTGTCCATCTTCGGCCTTAACGACGAGGGACACGACGATGACCGCGATTACCGCGCCCACATAGGCAATAAGCTCCGTGGTCTTTATTGAGGCTTTCGTCTCGGTGCTCAACGGACGGACGTAAGCGCGGCCGCCGGTGCGGCCGGATCCGATGGTGGTCATGGCAGGAACTCCGAAATCTCCCGCACTAGGCGGAACCTGCTTCGGGCTGCGGCTCAGCCGGACGCAAAAGCGTCACTAATGACCGTACGCGCAGATTTGACTTATGCCAATCAGGGCCATCGGGGGCCTTTCTGCGCCGCGGTCGCTAAACCGACTAACCGCTGAGAGAGGCAGGATCCGAGCCTGAGGCCGTGATCACTACGCAGATAGCCAACTGCGGGTTGCCGGTGCGGGCGAGTTCGGATTCGGTGGCTGTCTCGATGGCACGCAGCCGGGAAGCGAGCTCACGGCCCCGCGATGACAGGGCACCGATGGTGCTACGCCTGTCCTCCGGGTCGATCCGACGGACGACGAGAGCGCGCTCGATGAGTCGATCCATGTGCCGGGTCAGGGTGGCCGGGGGCAGGAAGGCCTGCTGCGCGATGTCGCTCATGCGCAGACCTGGGTTCGTGTCGAGCGCAGCTATCACCTGCCAGTGCTCGAACAACAGATCCTCACCGGAGAGCACAGATTGCATGTTTGCGCGCAGGGTGTGCTCGGCGTGCTTGAGGCGCAACGCCAATCCGGTATCCATGGCACTACTCCTGCCGGGGTGTTAACACGACCGAATCAACCGACCGGTACAACTGTCGGCACTATCGAAGTTACCTCGAATACTTCCGTTCTGTAGTAAAGCGCGCCCACTCCCGAAGGTGCGTGCGTCTCGCGCGGTGCGTTTGGAGGGCCGGTGCTCGAAACTTTCTCGGTGGCGTTCGTCGTGCCGCTGCAGGGGCCTACGGGCATTTACGGTCCGTCGTGCCTGGCGTGCGGTGAGCTTGCCGCCGAACAATTGAACGCACGTTCCGGCGTCGCCGGCCGCAGAATCGATCTTGTCATCGTCGACGGCGGGCGCCCTCCAGAACTCGTGGCTGCGGAGGTTGGCCACCTTGTCGAAAGCAGGCGAGTCCAGGCTGTCGCCGGCTGGCACATTTCGACCGTGCGACAGGCGATCACTCGCCGTATCGGAGGGCAGGTCGTGTACGCGTATGCCGCCATGCACGAGGGACGGGACGACACCGCGGGCGTGTTCATGCTCGGCGAGCGCCCGATCAACCAGCTGCTGCCGGCTGCCCACTGGATGCGTGAACAACTCGGCGTCGGGCGCTGGGCGATCGTCGGCAACGACTACGTCTTCCCACGCGTCACCGGCGCAACTGCCCGCGCCGCGTTGCGGGGCACCGCGTCGCAGATCGCCAGTGAGACGTATGTCCCCCTCGGCACGACCGACTTCGGCGACGTGCTCGCTGCACTGCCGACAGGCCGGGTCGACGGCGTCATCATGCTGCTGATGGGGCAGGACGCCGTGCATTTCAACCGCCAGTTCGCGCGGCAGGGCCTGGCCGACAAGGTCGTGCGGCTCAGCCCTGCTATCGAGGAGAACACGCTGCTCGCCGGCGGCGCCGACGCCCATCAGAACCTGTACGCCGCAGCCGCGTACTTCGAGGGTCTGAACACTGTCGAGGGCAGTGATCTGGAGCGCGCGTACTACAGGCGCTTCGGCCCGTTGGCGCCCGCCCTCAATGCGGTAGGAGAGTCCTGCTACGAGGCGATCCATTTCCTCGGACGCATGGGCACGATCGCCGGCAGTGTCGACGTGGCCGCCCTGGGGGCGATCAGTTCCACAACCTCTTACGACAGCCCGCGTGGCCTGGTCCGTTTCGACGGCAACCTGCTCGACCAGGACGTCTACCTGGCCGCCGCCAACGGGCTCGAGTTCGAGATTCAGGATCAAATCGCCACCGCCAGCTAAAGCAGGTGCATCTCGTCGGCCAGGCAGCGGACGAGCACGCCGCCACCCTCCAGCTCGAACCGGGTACCGCCGACGGAGGGATCGTCGCAGCCGAACATCAGCGTGGAGCCGATGACGCGGTGCCCGCCCAGCACATACGTCGGGGTGCCGGGGCCGACGTCGATTGCGTCGACGAGCTTCGCGACGCCGCCCACGCGCGCCTCGACGTGGTGGCGCATGCGCCCAGGGAGCTCGCCGTGCCGGCCCAGGACGAGCGTTTCGCGTAGCCACAGCCGGGCGTCAGGCGCAAGCGTGATGGTCGCCGTCCAAGTCGTGTCGGATCCGGCCGCCGCTACGAACGGCTCCCCCAGCCACGTGAGTGCGCCCCCTGCCGCGATGTCGATGTCGACCAACCAGCGCGCCGCGCCACCGCGCATGTCGTAAGCGACGGTGCCCGCCGGCTCGATCAGCCGCAACGTCACCCCGGCGCCGACCTGCACCGCGATGCGGACGTCATCGCCCCCGAGCAACAGGGCGCCTTCGGGAACGAGGGACACCGTGGCCGAAGCCGGACCGGACTCGACGATCACCGGACGGATCGTGGGTTGGTCCGGTCCGCCGCGGGCATCGGTGGTGACCCGAACCCGGGCGCCGTCCGCCGTCCGCTCCACGCGGACGGTGGTCTCAGTGCGCGCGCGTGTGAACGTGATCATGGACGAGATACCCGTGACTGTGCGGGGCCATCGGGCCGGGATCCTGGGGCAGCAGCACGCCCGCGAGGTGATGGTCGAGCTGCACCTGCAGCCATGCGATGAGTCGATCGACGGACGTGCGGTCGGAGCGCGACAGTGCGATCACGGGTCGCCCGTCGCGCACTGCGGACGCGTCGGCCACCATGAGCGCGGAGTCGACCCCGACGTACGGTGCGAGGTCGGTCTTGTTGACGACCAGCAGATCGGCACGCGTGATGCCGGGACCGCCCTTGCGCGCCACGTCCCCACCTCCGGCCACGTCGATGAGGAAAATCTGCACATCGACCAATGCCGGCGAGAAAGTGGCGGTGAGGTTGTCCCCACCCGATTCGACGAGGACGACGTCGAGCGGCGCGAACTCGTCCTCGAGCTCCTCCACCGCGATCAGATTGGCGGTGATGTCGTCTCGGATCGCAGTGTGCGGGCATGCCCCGGTCTCGACCGCACGGATCCGGCGCGGGTCGAGCACGCCCTCCGCGCGCAGGAACCGGGCGTCCTCGTCGGTGTAGATGTCGTTCGTGACGACGCCGAGCTCCAGCCGGTCGGCCAGCTCGCGGCACAGCAGCGCGATCAGCGAGCTCTTGCCGGTGCCGACGGGGCCGCAGACGCCGACCCGGAGCGAGCGATTCATCTCAGGCACTGAACAATCTCCGGTTGCCTCGGGCATGCGCCTCGGCCCACGCCTCGATCTGTGGGCTGCCCGCGGCCGGGATGGCCGAGGGTTCTCGTAGATCACGGACCTCCTCGGCCAGCGCGTCGACAAGCGGCAGCGCGTCGAAGACCCACTGAGTGCTGACAGCAGGGTCGAGCGGCAACAACTTCAGCGACGCCGAGGCCACGGTCTGGACGTCGTCGTAACCGACCAACGAGGCCAGCAACCGGGGCGAGAGACCGGCGGCGGACGCGGCGCCTGCGAACACCATGGGCCTCGACGGGGTCGCGCCGAGCTCCGGCAGCCTCGGCCACAACCGGCGTGCCAGGCGCAGCAGGGCACGCCCCTGTGCTCGCGACGTGCGGCGCATCGCTGCGCTCGGGGTCCGGGCCGCCCACGCAGCTTCGACCGGCCCTAACTCCGCTCCGGCCCGCAGTTGGTGCAGGCAGACGACTGCGGTCGCTGCCTCCACCCGGGTAACCGTGGCCAGGCGGGTGGCGATGTACTCCGGGACCTGGTCGGCGCCCACCCCGGCGACCACCGCCGGCTCGAGGCCGCCGGACTGCGTGTGGCCTGCTGCCGGCAGCCGGGCATCGGCCAACAGCATCAGCAGCAGTTCGGGAGACACCGGCGTATCCATCAGAACAGCGTGTACAGCTGGGCCAGGGGCAAGCGCACGGCCGGGGACGGGACGATCAGTTCGCCGTCGATCGTGATCGCGAATGTCTCGGAGTCGACCGCGATCGAGGGCAACGCCGTGTTGTTGACCATCTGCGCCTTGCCCACCGAGCGCGTCGGCTTGACCGGCGCTAGCCGGCGGCGCAGGCCGAGGCGGGCGGCCAGACCGTCGGAGATGGCGGACGGGGCGACGAACGTGACCGAATGGTCCGCGCCGGCACCGTCGGCGGGGTCGATGAGCGTGTGCCGCATCAGCTGCGGCTGCGGCGTGGGGATCGAGGCGTTCGCGTCACCGAGCGCTCCCCACACGAGCGCGCCGCCCTTGATGACCACCTCGGGACGGATCCCGAAGAAGCGCGGGTCCCAGAGCACGAGGTCGGCGAGCTTGCCCGCCGCGACCGAGCCGATCTCGTCGTCCATGCCGTGCGCGATCGCGGGATTGATCGTGTATTTAGCCACATACCGCTTGGCGCGTGTGTTGTCGGCCGGACCACCGAGGGAGCCGAAGCGGTGCTTCATCGCGTGAGCAACCTGCCAGGTGCGGCAGATGACCTCGCCGACGCGCCCCATCGCCTGGGCATCAGACGACGTGATCGACAGCGCGCCGAGATCGTGAAGGACGTCCTCGGCGGCAATCGTCGTCGCTCTGATCCGGGACTCGGCGAAAGCGAGATCCTCGGGCACGCGCGGGTTGAGGTGGTGACAGACCATGAGCATGTCGAGGTGCTCGGCGACGGTGTTCACGGTGTGCGGGAGCGTCGGGTTCGTCGAGCCGGGAATGACGTGCTCGTAGGACGCGATGGCCAAGATGTCGGGCGCATGCCCGCCGCCTGCGCCTTCGGCATGGAAGGCGTGGATCGACCGTCCGCCGATCGCTTTCATCGTCGAGTCGAGGTAGCCGGCCTCGTTGAGCGAGTCCGAGTGCAGCGCGACCTGCAGGCCGTGCTCGTCCGCGGCCTTCAAGGCGGCGTCGATCGCGGCTGGCGTCGCACCCCAATCCTCGTGCACCTTGTAGCCACCTGCGCCGGCGAGGGCCTGTTCAGCCAGCGCCTGGACCGAGACGGTATTGCCCTTGCCCATCAGCAGCACGTTGAGCGGCAATGAGTCGAGCGCACGGTGGATCGTCTGCAGGTGCCAGGCGCCGGGGGTGACGGTCGTGGCTTTCGACCCTTCCGACGGCCCGGTGCCGCCGCCGCCGACGGTTGTGATGCCTGTGGCGAGCGCTTCGACCAACTGCGACCGCGACAGAAAATGCACGTGCACGTCGATCGCGCCGGCCGTGAGGATCTTGCCCTCGCCGGAGATGACGTCGGTGGACGGTCCGATCAGCAGTGCCGGGTGTACGCCATCGGCGATGTCGGGATTGCCGGCGCGGCCGAGGGCGACGATGCGCCCGTCGCGGATGCCGACGTCGGCCCGGACGATCCCCCAATGGTCCAGGACGATCGCATTCGTGATGACGGTGTCGAGGGCGCCCTCGGCACGCGTCGCCGTGCCCTGCGCCATCGACTCGCGAATGGACTTTCCGCCACCGAAGATCGCCTCGTCGCCACCGAAGGTGAGGTCCTGCTCGACCTCGATCCACAGGTCGGTGTCCCCCAGCCGCACTTGGTCGCCGACGGTCGGACCGTAGAGCGCGGCGTAGGCTGCGCGGTCGATGATCGCCACGCTTAGGCGTCCTTGAGGCTGATGCCGGGGACGACACCGCGCCCGCCGAACGCGACGATGTCGACCTCCCGCGAGGCGCCTGGTTCGAAGCGCCTCGACGTCCCGGAGGCTATGTCGAGGCGGTAGCCGGTCGCCGCCGCGCGGTCGAACTGAAGCGCAGCGTTGACCTCCCCGAGATGGATGTGCGAGCCGATCTGAACCGGCCGGTCGCCGGTGTTGACGATCACCAGCGTGCGACGCGCCCGTCCGGCGTTGAGCTCGAGCGAACCGTTGGCGACCCGGACTGCTCCGGGTCCTGACGAGTGCACGGACACTGGAGCTCCTATGCGATGGGTTGGTGGATCGTCACGAGCTTGCGCCCGTCGGGGAAGGTCGCCTCGACCTGAACCTCGGACAGCATGTCGACCACCTCGGGCATGACCTCCTCACGGGAGAGCACCACGCGCCCCGCGCTCATCAGCTCGGGGACGCCGGCGCCCTCACGCGCCCGCTCGATCACCCACGTCGACAACAGCGCGACCGACTCGGGGTAGTTGAGGAGCACACCCCGCGCCAATCGGTCGCGCGCGACCATGCCAGCGATGGACAGCAGCAGCTTCTCGGTGTCGGAAGGGGTGAGGTGCATTTCCTCACACCGCCATCGCGGCACGGACGTCCTCGATGGCGTCCTCGCCCCCGGCGCCCGTCGCTGTGATCCGGCCCGACTCCAGCACGGAGTAAGCGCCGGTCGAGCGCAGCGCGAACCCCACGTGCTGTTCCACCAGCAGGACGGACAGGTTGCCGGACTCGGTGAGGGACACGATGACCCGTTCGATCTCGGCTACGACGTTGGGCTGAATGCCCTCGGTCGGCTCGTCCAGGATGAGCATCTTCGGCTTGGTCAGCAGCGTGCGAGCGATCGACAACTGCTGCCGCTGACCACCTGAGAGCAGACCGGCGCGGCGCGAGAGCAGACCGGCCAGGGCCGGGAACAGCGTGAGCACCTCCTCTTGCGCTGCCGAACCGGTCGTGACGAGGTCCAGGTTCTCGCGCGTGGTCATGTGCGGGAAGCACAGCTGCCCCTGCGGCACGTAGCCGAGGCCACGCCGCTTGACGCGAGCACTCGGGCGCATCTTCGTGACGTCCTGGCCGTAGAGCAGAACGGTCCCCGAACGGACGGGCACCAGGCCGACCGCCACGCGCAGCAGAGTCGTCTTGCCGGCCCCGTTGTGCCCCATCAGGGCGACGGCCCCGCCATCGGGGACGGTCAGACTCACGTCATGGAGCACCATGCTGCGCCCGTAGCCCGCGGTGACACCAACCAATTCAAGGGCTGGCGGGGTTCTGGCCTCACTCACTGAATGCTCCCTCGACGCGGCGACCAAGGTAGACCTCCTGTACGCGCGGGTTCGCCTGGATCTCGGCGACGGTGCCCTCGGTGAGCACCTTCCCGGCGTGCATGACGGTGACGACGTCGGCGAAGGTGCGGACGAAGTCCATGTCGTGCTCGATGACCACGATCGTGCGGTCGGGACAGATTCGGCGCAGCAGATCTCCGGTCTCCTCCCGCTCCTCGGCGCTCATGCCCGCGGCGGTCTCGTCCAGGAACATGACCTTGGCGTCCTGCACGAGCAGCATGCCGATCTCGAGCCACTGTTTCTGGCCGTGGGCGAGGATGCCCGCCGGCTTGTGCCGCAGGGCGCTCAGACCGATCGTGTCGAGAGCCTTCTCGACGTAGTCGGGCACCGAGCGCCGCGCCCGCAACATCTGCCAGGCAGGTCGGTGCACGCCGCCTGCGATGTCGAGGTTCTGCAGAACCGAGAGTTTCTCGAAGACGGTCGCCGTCTGAAACGTCCGCCCGATTCCGGCGCGCACGATCTGGTGGGCCTTCATCCGCAGTAGGTCCTGGCTGTTGTATGCCGCTGATCCGGTCCCCTCGACCAGCCCGGTGAGGGCGTCGACCAGCGTCGTTTTCCCGGCACCGTTCGGCCCGATCAGGAAGTGCAACCGGCCCTGCAAGAAGGTCAGATCGACGCCGTTGATGGCCTTGAACCCGTCGAAGCTGACGACGAGGTCCCGAACCTCCAAGTAGTCCTGCCCGCTCATCGAGCGGCTCGCTTCGCCTTCACGAACTGCGCGGCGACCTTCGGCAGCGACGACGCCCCGCCGGCGAGCAATACCGGGACCAGGATCAGCAGCCCTCCGAGAATGTAGATCCACTGGTCGGGGAACTGCTCAGAGAGGGTGGATCTGCCATAGCCCAGGGCGAGCATGCCGAGGACGGGTCCGAACATGGACGCGCGCCCGCCCAGCGCGACACCGGCGATCAGGAAGATCGAGGCCGACGCGCCGACGTCTGCCGGCGAGATGATCTGGGCGATCGGCACGAACAACGCCCCGCCGACGCTCGCCATGATGGCGGCCACCATGTACGCCCCGAGCTTGATGTTCGCGGGGTCGTAGCCGAGGAAGCGCACCCGTTCCTCGGCGTCACGAGTCGCCACGAGCAATTCGCCGAAGCGGCTGCGGTAAAGCTGCCAGGCGACCAACAAGCACACCACGAGCGCCGCGGACGACATCGTCTCGATCATCTTCGTGGTTGCCGGATCGTCGAGCCTCTTGCCGAAGAAGAACTTGAAATCGGTCAAACCCGTGTCGCCACCGGTCAGTCGGATCGTGCCACTGATCAGCGCCGCGAGCGCGACCGTCAGAGCCTGGGACAGGATCGCGAAATAGGCGCCCTTGACCCGGCGCTTGAAAATCGCGTACCCGAGGATCCCCGACACGAGCGCCGGAAGGACGAGAACCGCGGCAATCGTGAATCCGCCACTGCGGAACGGCTCCCAGAACGCCGGCAGTGGTGCCGTGGGGTCGTACAAGATCATGAACACCGGCACCGAATTGGGGCCGGCCGTCTCAAGGCTCATGTGCATGGCCATCGTGTACGCGCCGAGTGCGAAGAACACGCCCTGCCCCATGACGAGCATCCCGCCACGGCCCCATGCCAGGCCGATGCCGACGGCCGCCATGGCCCAGGTGCAGTACTTGGCGAGGTTGGTCAGGCGGAAGTCGCTGAGGACCGCCGGTGCGAGCACGAGCAGCACCAGGGCGAGCACGCCGATTCCGGCGAGGGAGCCCCATTTTGCCCAGAGGGACGCGAATGACGGGCTGACGCGCTTCGCCGGCTCGGGCGCCTCCGGCGGGGCCGCCAACTTGACTGCGCTGCTCATGCCAAACCTCGCGTTCGAACCGTGAACAGGCCCTGCGGCCTGACCTGGAGGAACACGACGACAAGTGCGAACGTGATGACCAAACCGATGCTGCCGGTCGTCCAATTCTCCGAGAACGCGTCCACGACACCGACGGTCCACGCCGCGATCACGGTGCCTCGAAGCTGACCGAGACCGCCGGCGACCACGACGAGAAACGCAAGGATGATGTATTTCGTCCCGAGTTGGGAGTTCGTGCCGCCGATGAGCGAGGCGGCAACGCCGCCGACGCCGGCGAGGCCCGAACCGACGAAAAACGTGATGCGGTCGATGTTGCGCGTCGAGACGCCCAACGTTTCAGCCAGCGCCCTGTTCTGGACGGTTGCCCGGATCCGCCGCCCGAACGAGGTGTACTTCAGCCAGGCCGCGAGGCCGATCACACAGGTCAGGGCGACAACGATGGTGAACGCCTGTCGCAGAGGCCAGTCGTAGCCGAGTATCGACACCTGGCCGTCGAGCAGACTGGGGTTCTTGACCGGAACGCCCTGGGGGTATTCCTGCAGAACCTTCTGCTGCAGGATCAGGCTGACGCCGACCGTCGCAAGCAGAGTATCGAGCGGCCGGTCGTACATCCATCGAATGACAGTGACCTCGAGTATCACGCCGAGGATGCCGTCAAAGACGAAGGCGATCGGCAGGGCTACCAGAATCGAGATGTTCGTACTACTGATGACCTCTTGAGTCCAGTACGCAACGAGAGCGCCAGCGAGCAGAAACTCGCCGTGGGCCATGTTTATGACTCCCATTTGGCCGAACGTCAGAGCCAGACCCAACGCCGCGACGAGTAGGAGCGCGCCGCTGGCGGTGCCGTTCAGGAATGGCGCGATCAAGTTGTCCACCCGCGAGCCTCTCTGTCCGGGGGTGGGGGGTCCCGCGCCCGACGGCGCGGGACCCCCCACCCAGACCTGCCTAGATCAGCCGGCTGCCTTGACCAGCGCGTCGCGCGCCGCTGCCGGGAACCAGGGGTATTGGTACAAGTACGGGTCCGGCTCGATCGGCTTGTCCGAGGACCACACGATGTCGAACTGGTTGTCGGAATTGATCTGCCCGATCAAGCCGGTCTTCGAGATGTGGTGGTTCTTGCCATTGACGACCACGGTTCCTTCGGGAGCGTTGAAGCTGATTCCGTCGGAGGCCGCGTTGATCTTGTCGACATCGAACGAACCGGCCTTCTCGACCATGGCCTTGTAGAGGTACAGCGAGGTATACGCCGCCTCCATCGGGTCCGACGTCACGCCGCTGTTGCCCGGGTACTTCTTCCAGTCGGCAATGAACTTCGCGTTCGCGGCGCTCTTCACCGACTCGAAGTAATTCCAGGCCGCATACTGGCCAGCCACCGACGCACCCATATTCGGCGCCTCCTCCTCGGCGATGGACACCGAGATGATGGGCGTCGTGGCCGCCTTCAGACCAGCGTCCGTGTAGGCCTTGATGAAGCCGACGTTCGACGAGCCGTTGATGGTGTTGAAGACGAAGTCGGGCTTCGCCGCGACGATCTTGGCGACCTGCGTCGTCCAGTTGTCCGAACTGAGTGGCACGTACTCCTCGCCGACGATCTTGATCCCGAGTTGGGCCGCATAGAGCTTGATGATCGCGTTCGCAGTACGCGGGAACACGTAGTCCGAGCCGGCCAGGAACAGCGTCTTCACGCCCTTGGACTTGAGGAAGTCCATCGCAGGGATGATCTGCTGGTTGGTCGTCGCGCCGGTGTAATAGATGTTCTTGGACGATTCGAGACCTTCGTACTGGACCGGATAGAACAGCAGGCCGTTGTCCTTCTCGACGACCGGCTTCATGGCCTTGCGCGAGGAGGATGTCCAGCCACCGAACAGCGCGGCGACGCAGTCGGTGGTCAGGAGCTTGTCGGTCTTCTCGGCGAAGGTCGGCCAGTCGGTGGCGCCATCTTCTTGGACGGGCACGATCTTCTTGCCCATGATGCCGCCGCTGGCGTTGATCTCGTCCGCGGCCATGTGCAGAACCTTCGAGACCGTCCTCTCCGAGATCGCCATGGCGCCGGTGAGCGAGTCGATGAAGCCGAGCTTGACGGTGCCCCCCGACGTGTCCACGCAGGAGGCCTTAGCTGCGGTGGTAGCGGAGGAGCCGGTGGTACCGGAGGATCCGGTGGTACCGGAGGAGCCGGGGCTGGCCTTGTCCGAGGCGCATGCGGACAGGATGAGACCCACCGAAATTGCTGCGGCGGTACACGCGAATCGACGGGTGTGCTTACTCAACACAGTGGAACCTCTGCCTTCTGCGTTTGATCGCTGGATCGGGCGCGCGTGTGCGCGTCGGTACCGATGTCAGTCGAAAGCTATGGGGGCCGTGTTACGCGGTACTACCATTTGGAATTACCGTGGTGTTTCGAAACCTCATCTGTGCAACGCGGACCCCGACTGCTTCTCGGCCACGCCCGTCCTCCAGGCACCCAGGCGCACTGATGGGCCAGAGGCCAGTCGCGTCCTCCTACGCTTGAGCCATGACCGACACCCACACCGCCACGGCTGTGCGGGAGTACGCGGACGCGTTCGACAACAGCGGTTTGAAGGCTCATGACTTGCGCTTGCGGGTGGTACGACTAGGACGCGGGTTCGATGCGCGACTGGTCTAGTTGACCAGTGGTCGGTCCAGCGATACGGTCCTCAGCACGGTGCTCGTCGATGGCGTGTATGCCCGATCGATGAGCGGACTCTCGCCATCGATCACCGCTCGTCGTGTGTTGTCCGCTATCAGCGACGCCCATCCACGTGCCGACCGAAGGAGCGTTCGCCCAGTGCATTCCAAAGGCTCGCTGGCCACTGCCTCCGGGCCGCTCCGCAGCTGGGCCCGGGGATGGGACCTCCGGCTCGTCATCCATAGCAGCAACTCAATTACCGTTCCGCGCGTCGCGCCTGCGGCCAGCGCTTGAGCGGCATCGTGGACCAGCTCACGATCGAGTGGTTCGGCTGTTCCACCTTCCGACTAAACGCCGCCGGGGTCTCGGTCTTCTTGGACGCCTACATCGATCGAGTCGAAGGGGCCGACGGCTACGGCAAGTCGGCCGGCGACATCGACCGCGCGGATTGGATACTCGTCGGTCACTCACATTTCGACCACCTCTGGGGCGCCGAGAGGATCGCGCGCAACACCGGTGCCACTGTCGTCGGATCGTTTGAAACGATCAGGGTCATGAGGGAGGCAGGCGTCCCATTGACTCAGCTCTTGCCTGTATCGGGCGGGGAACGGATCGCGCTAGGCCCGCAGGTGTTCGCCCGAGTATTTCCGTCGCTGCACTCGTGCGTGTGGACGCATCGGGCGCTCCCCCCGGTCGACGAAATCTGCATTGGCGATCTGGGCGTGATTTACCAGGATCGAATTGAGCGGGGTCAACAACAAGCCGACTACGTCCTTGGACTGGGGTCGACCGTAGCGTCGCATCTGAGCAGCGGCAATCAGAACGCCCGCGGTGACGGTGGAGCACTGGTCTACCTCATAGAGGCTCCGGCCGGGCGGCTCCTCTTTCAGGATACGTGTGGGCACTGGAGCGGCATCATGTCGGCCTTACGTCCGGACATCGCGCTCCTTGCCGCGGCCGGCCGTCCCAACCTCGACGGCGAGCCATTTCAGGGCACGTTGGCCGACTACCTCGTCGGCCTCACCGGGTTGATCCGACCGCGGCAACTTATCCTCACTCATCACGACGATTGGCTGCCCGGATTCTCGTCCCGGATCGATACCGGGATCGTCCGGCATGAAATGGCCCAGGCAGGGTTGTCGACGGTCCTTACTGATCTTCCGTATTGGGAGACGGTTGCCCTGCACTCGTAACGAGGACACAACTATTCGTGGTTGCTGGTAAACAGCAGTACAACCTCTCGTGCCTGAGCGATAATAAGGATAAGGAAGTCGACGTACTGGCCGGTGGTCGATCTAACGGCCGGCGGTTACTCGGGAGGAAGGAATCCTCTCCCCGCGAAAGCGACTCATCGAGCATACGGGGCCACTCACCCGCCTCGAATTACAGATTCACAACTTCGCCAAGAAGCGAGCCAAGATAGGAGCCTCCGCCAAGGACCTCAAAGCATCATTGAGATGGGTGCAGCCGTGCACACCCTTCAAGCGCTCAAGGACGGTGTCACGCATGTCCTGAAGCGGAGTCCCGACAAGCTGGGGAATGTTGAGAACAGCAAGAGGGCATTCACCGAAGGGCAATACGTGCGGTTCAGCGTGTACTGCCTCGATTCTGCCAGTGGCCAGCTCAGCAGTCGCCCAGAGACGGTACTGATGTACCGCGACCCGCCCACCGTCTGGATGGGTTGCGCTGTCTTGAAATGCCGCATCCACTTCGACCCTCTCACCATCAAGCCAGACGTCAATCCGCCGCGCACGGCGCATAGAAACGTCAACGAGCTCGTAGTCCATGGCGTGCCAGCTTAGACTGTCGTCCTGATCTGGCAATGGCCCGACGTTCCTTGTGTTCAGTGAATCCGGGGCACCAAGCGGGCGCGACAAAGCCGAAGATCCCGGCTGGAAGCCAATGCAGACGCCCTCCATACTACGTCGTGCGGCTCGATTTCCCCCCGCGTCCTGCCAATCTGCGGGCCACCGATGTGGCCATAGCGCGAGAGCAAATCCACTCACAAGAGAAGCGCCCGAAAGGTCGTCGAGCAACAGGTACAACGGCGTACCGGCACTGCGCTCATCGGGCATCACCTCTCGGAGCAACTCCCGCAATCGTCCCCCAGCCCGCGCGCCGACCAACGCCGACAAACGACCGTGTGCCGGATCAGCAGAAATCCGCTCGATCACGCGCTCGCGAGTAACGTGCGCCCGCAGACTGCCCGTGCCCACCACCTCCGCAGGCATATCGTCACCCGGCGTCAGGAGGTCGCGGCACTCGCCGTGGATCTCCATCGGCTCAGCAACGTCCGGCCCCCAAGTCGTAGTCAGGCTGGCGGTCCGTCTCACTGAGCGTGGTCGGCGCCCCGGCGTCAAATTCCGAAGCCCCGTCACAGCAGGTGCAGCTGACACATCAATCGTCATGTAAACCTCCGACACGGCTCATCGACGGACACACGTCAGGCGGTCGATGCCGTTGAACAAACCACCTCGTGACCGGCCGCAAAAGAGGCCGCCAACGCGCCCAGCAGCTCTGAGAGATCTCACCCAAGGGGGTGCAAGATGGCAGTTCACGCGGGTTCCCACAAAGGCAAAAAGAAGCTCTTGTTGACCTCGTGCCAGACTACCTTGACATCCATTCCGATCCGAACATCTTCCGGATCACAATTGACCACATTTGATACGAATCGCGCGGGACCGCCACCCTCGGCGTCAATAGCCGCCGGCACGTAGGGAACGTATTCTTCCATTCCTGGGTACAACGCATGGCGCACCACGATGAAAGTGAAGACAACTCCGCGCCCCGAGATAGGCGCGAACTCCAAGCCTTGCTTGCGACACTGCGGGCAAAACCTCGTAGGAGGCATACGGGTTCGGCCACATGATGTGCAGCGCGGAATCACCAGGCGCTGCTGCTGGCATGCTTCCCAGAATGGCGCGGTCCATTCGTCTGCGTACGGTTCATTAAGAAAAGGTGGAGGCATAAAGCGAAGCGCGGTCTCGGTCATGAGTCCCTCCTCAATATCGCTGCGCTCATCGGAATTGCCGAGGGCCCACCCGTGACCAACGCTACCCCGGCGTCTTTTACCTGGTTTATAGCCGTGCCGCGGAGTTGTTCCACGGCCTCTAATACGTGCGTCATTCCGAGTAGGTAGCCTTCCGAGAGGTGTCCGCCGTGCGTGTTCACTGGAAGCGAGCCGTCCGGCCAACGTATATGGCCGTCTGCTACGAACGGCCCGCCCTCTCCGACCGGGCAAAATCCGTAATCTTCCAGCTGCATTAGCACCATGGGCGAGAAGTGGTCATACAGCAGCGCGACGTCAATATCTGACGGGCCCACCCCGGCCATTTCATAGACCCGCCTAGCTACCGACCGATTACCAGCTGAGGCAAAACTCTCTGCTGGCATCTGGAAATATGTATGTAGCGACGCGTGATCTCCGCGACCTCCGCCGGTCGCTCCCGAAATCAGCACCGCCGGCTGCTTCAGATCCCGGGCACGCTCGGCGGACACCATCACTACCGCCGCCGCGCCGTCGGACTCTAAACAGCAGTCAAAGAGACACATCGGTTCACAGATCATTCGAGCCGCGAAGTAGTCATCCATGGTCAGCGGCGTTCGCATCAATGAAGTCGGCCGGCGGATGGCGTTATCGCGCTGCGCAATACAAATTTCTGCGAAGTGTTCGCGCGTCGTCCCGTACTCATACATGTGCCGGTTCGCGATCATCGCAAAGTTATGCCCAGGCGCGATGATGCCTGCCGGACCGGTAAACGCCAGGTCGGGAGACACACCGGCCTCACCGCCACCCTCCCCACCACGTCCAACTGGAACCTCTCGCGGCCCACTCGATGTTCCGCCGAGTCGGTGGGCTGTCTGCTGAAGCGTGACCAAACTGACCACGACATCCGCCTGGCCGGAGACGATCGCAGCAGCCCCCAGCCCGAGGGAGCCCGCGGATCCCCCGCCGCCGCCAGTCACCGAGGCAGCAAAACCGATGTCGGGGATCCCCAATTGAGTTGCCATTGCGGCCGGATCGACTGAGGGCCCGCAATAAAGTGCGAACCCATCCAACTCATCCAAAGAAAGGCCCGCGTCGTCGAAAGCGGCCAAGGTGGCTTTGCCTGCCATCTCCACCATTGTCTGCGGTACCGATTGGCCGCGTTTGTAATACGGGGTGCTACCGATGCCTGCGATTGCAACCTTGTCTCTGAGCGTCATTCGTGCACCGACGCTACGGCGTGTTCCCTATACACAGGATGAACCTCCAGTTGAATGTTTCTCCTTCGACCCTTCTGGTGCCAATAGCCACCGTCGGCGCCTCACCTCAGTCGTCGACGTGGAAATCGGCTTAATTCACGTTATACACCAACCTGCGACGCTTTAGCTATAAACCTTAGTATTACTTCGGCGAGCGTCTCATTATCGAGAATTCCGTGCTCTGCACCCACGACGGGGTAATAGGTCACATTCGGCAAGTCATGAAGATATTCTGGCCAATCCACGTTCGGAAATATGGAATCTGACGTACCGAAGGCGACGAAAAGTGGCACCTGAATCTCGGAGATCCGGTCTGAAATGTCGAAATCCAGGTAGGCCGCGTAAGTTTGCAGCTCCGCTGCGTACTTGGCGATACGCTCTTCACGGGGGATAGACGAGATTTGAGCCTGAATCTGGTTCTTCGCCGCCTCCCGCAATTTGGTATCCGCTTCCGTCGTGGGACGATCAGGTGCGAATACTTCGAGGCCCACGGTTCCATGAACCTTGCGAGCCGCATACGCTGCTTCGGCGCCTTCTTCCTGTAAGATTTTTAGACGTTCCCGGAGTCGATGGTCGACACCGCGGTCACGTGTGAACCACGGCGCACCGTCTGTAAGTATCAGCGCACTCGTTCTGCGGGGCCGTTCCAATGCAAATGTGCTAGCGATTGCGACACCACCGGATTCACCCCAAATGATCGCATCGTCGATGCCGAGGTGATCAAGCAGCCCTTCGCCGTCATCGCCGAATTGCGCGAGCGTATGCAGCCCCGGCGAGGTGTCGGATCTGCCCGCAGACCGCCGATGAAAGAACACGAACTTGTTGCGTTCGGCGATCCGGTCCTTGAATACTGGCGGCTCAGGAGCCAAGCCCGTCCCGAGGCCGCCAAATCCGCCGTGAAAATAAAGAATTGGCGGACCTGAACCATCGACTTCGTAGTAGAGAGAGCATCCGTCAACGTCAACATAACCTGTCGTGCTAGCCATCCCCGACGATCGCCGCCCTGTGCTGATCATCAGCCGACGACCTGAGCATCTCGCAAAGCCTTTACCTGGTCCGCCGAGTAACCCAACTCGGTCAATATGTCATCCGTATGCTGGCCGGCCAGCGTGCTCGTACCAACGGTTGTGTCTGATCTCGAGAAACGGATTAGTGGCGCCACCCTCGGAAGCTCACCGAACATCGGGTGAGCTGCTGTCGTGACGTACCCGGCTTCACGGGATGCCTCGCCCATCAGAATGCGGTCCGGATACTTCGTCTCCGATACCACACATGCGACGTCTACCTGCGTAAGGTCAGCCTCCCATTCCAGCGCCGGTCGACGAGCAAACACCTCGGACAGGACCTCAGCGAGTTCGCAGTCGTGCTTGTCACGAAGCTCTCGAGTTGCGAGTCGGGAGTCGCCATCGAAGTCGTAGTAGGGCCGAAGCGCGTTCGTCAGCGCCGTCCATTCGCTATCGGTCACGCAAGCCAGGAAAAGCCAGCCGGCAGCGGACTCATACAGGCGGTAAAGCGCGCCGATCCCGAACAGATCTGGGTCGGGTTCGATCGAGACCTTGCCCTGGTAGCTAATCACGTCGTCGTAAACAAGCGTCGACGTCGAGGAAAGCATGGTTGTCTCCAGGTGAGCGGCGCGACCGCGCCGTTTTCCCAACAGTCCCATCATGATGGCGCTCGCGTTCGTGACGGCGGAAACCCCGTCGGCGTTCGCAGCCCGTGATGTCGTGAAGGTGGCGAGCATCCGCGCTTGTCGCTTTACGCCCTCGAGGTCGAGATCAGGGTAGTCGCTCTCCTCCAGACCGGAGGCCGCGTTGCGCAGGACGACTCCGGCCGCTGCCGCAATCGAGTTTGCGTAGGCGGGTCGGTCGCAGTACGGCCCCCTCATGCCGTAACCAGTGGCGTCCAGATAAACGAGATCCGGGAAGTTGCTCCGCAGCGTGTCGCCGTCCAGGCCCAACTTTGCCGCCGCACCGGCCCGGAATCCCTGGAGCACCGCATCACTTCTAGCAATGAGCCGCAGTACGATTTCGCGGCCCTGCTCGGAATGGAGGTTGATCGCGATGCTCTCTTTGCCCTGCATCACCTTTATGCCGCCGACCTCGGGGAAGCCCCCGAGAAACCGGATCGGGTCCCCTTCGAGCCGCTCGATGTGTATGACCCTTGCGCCTAACTCGGAAAGCATCGACGTGGCGTAAGGGGCTGCGAACATCATGGCAAGATCCACGATCGTGACGCCGGCCAACGGCAGATCCCCAACTGACGCGGTCACGGAAGTCGGTCCGGCCGAGGGGGACCTCGCTGGAGTCAGCTCGGCGGCGTGCTCGTCGAGACGGGGTGCAGGCGAGGCGTCCCAGACATCCCCACGAACGCGTACGACTCGACTGGGTTGCACCACCGTGCCGTAATCGGGATCTTCGCTTACTGAGACCCAGCCGCCCTCGACGAGCTGCGGATGACGGAGGACCTCCGGTCCCCGACGGAGTAGTTCGGCGAACACGTCGCGATCGCGATCGAAAACGGCCTCCCACTCGGCGTAGGACATCGACCTGGACGCAGCGAGCATCCGGTCCCACAGTCTTCGACGATCGGCGGGATCGTCGAACTGCGGCAGGCCGGTCCAACCGGGCGTCCGAAGGACGTCGTCGACGCCGAGCGCCCGCGCTAACGCGGCGAATAAGTGTGGAGCGTTCTGGGCGAACTGCAGCCAATAACCATCGCGGCTCATTGCCATGAGAAGCGTAAATGAGGAGTATGCATTAGGCGTTCCATCGTCGCCGAAAGCGTCCTGTTTGAGGAACGCGTCAGGAAACACATCCGAGACCGCCTCCTGGTTCCAGATCCACGGATCCATGAGCGCTTGCCCTTGAACTAGGCTGGTTTCAACGTGCTGGCCGGAGCCGCTGGTCTCTCTCTCGAACAACGCGGCCAACGTCCCTTGGATCCCTAGATGTGCTGCGGTGTACGAAAGAGTCTGCACCATGGCGAAAGTCGGGCCGGGTCGCGTCGTGCCGCTTCTGTATGACTCAAAACAGCCCAGCTTGGCCATGACGATGCCCTCATAGCCCTTTAGATTCGCCCAGGGTCCTTTCGAGCCGAAACCCGTAATCGACGTGGACACCAAGCGAGGATTACGACGCGCCAATGAGTCGTAGCCCAGCTCCATTCGATCCAGAACCCCGGGCCTATATGTATCGACTACGACGTCCACCCCGTCAATCAACCCCCGGAGGCGCTCGAGGTCACCACTGTCGCGCAGATCTGCCACCCAACTACGCTTGCCCCGCCCCAAGTGGGGCCAGCCTGGGTCCTCCCGCAGAGGGCTCCCGCCCGGCGGCTCTATGAAGATAACGTCGGCACCGTAGTCGGCGAAGAACCCCGAGACACGAGCGCCTGCAGCATTACGTGAAAGATCGACCACCCGCAAGCCCGCCAACAGTGCATCGGAATTGTTAATCACGTCGCTCCTCCAAGAGGTTCTCTCTCATCGCGGCTTCGTCGTCTCTAACGCCTTCCCCTATCGCTTCAGCAACTTCGTCCTATCGCCTGAGCAAGATTGCGCCTTGCGGCACCCGCGAAAGCCGCCGGTCACCAGCGCGATCTTTGCTTTCGGCTCGTTGCCGCGGTAACGCGACTGTTCGACTCCTTCCGCGATGTGGACCATTCCTGAGATATATGGCCTCATAAAGGATCCCGCGGTGTGTGCTCACCCGAAACAAGCCGTCCGGCCCACGGGTATTTCCCAATTTGACGAACGCGCCACTCTAACCACGACCGCAGGGCCGAAGTCCTCGCCGAGGAAAGCTCAATCCGAGCGACCGTCACCGCAGTGAGCCGTATCAAGCACGTGCACCAGACGACTGCCACGGGGCCACTGACTGCCTGTGCTGTTAGTTGGTGGGTGCTGGGGGGACGTGGGGGAAGAGTTCTTCGAAGGCACCGAGGGTGATGCGATGTCGGGTGGCGGAGTCGACGTCGTCGAAGAGCTCGTGGAGGGTCTTTTGGGTGTG